>Ga0256838_1000176_pt1 | contig 45037 bp, 39 predicted proteins | sample 4571419metaG_FD_185978 | JGI IMG/M metagenome (GOLD analysis project Ga0256838, IMG submission 185978) | Hydrothermal vent microbial communities from Guaymas Basin, Mexico - 4571-419 | ecosystem: Environmental > Aquatic > Marine > Hydrothermal vents | place: Mexico: Guaymas Basin | collected... | reverse complement strand
TTTTACCGTTATACTTTTTTCAAAGTAATTTTTAATCTTCTCTATATCTTCAATTTTCAAACTGTTTATTCTTTCTTCATATTCAAGAAGAGGAGTTATATCTCCTTTTGCGAAATAATCCCCATAAATATTACTAACACCGGATGAACTCTCAAGCTGTGTTAAAAAATCGAATTTAGTCTGGTTTTTAACTTTTTCAAGATCTTTTTTAGTGATTTTCGTATTGATTAAAATCTTTTTAATTTCTTTTTCCACTTTATCAGGATTAACGCCTGGGTTTACCATGGCAAGAGCCAAAAATACCCCCGGGTCTTTTAATTCCATATTATAAGCATATACCTCATTTACAAGTGATTTTTTATTAATAAGTTTTTCTCTTAAAATACCGCTTTTTCCACCACTTAAAATCTCACTGTAAGCGCTGAGAGCTATCTGGTCTTTATGAGAAAAGTCTGGAATATGATAAGCAATTGCAACAATATCAAGTTGAGTTTCTTTTTTTATTTCGATATGTTTATCTCCGTCAAGTTTCGGTTCTTTTTGATGAATTTTCGGAATTGGTTTTTTATTTTTTATATGTGCGAAATATTTTTCGGATTCTTTAAAAACTTTTTCTTCGTCAATATCTCCCGCCACTAATAAAAATGCGTTTTTAGGCTGATAAAATACTTTATGAAAATTTCTGATATCTTCAATTGTCCAATTTAATATATCATCTTTAAATCCGATAGGGGTCCAATGATACGGATGATAAATGTATGCGTTATTAAACAGTCTGAAATAAAGATATCCTATAGGATTATTATCAACCCTCCATAATCTCTCTTCATAAACAACTTTTCGCTCTCTTTGAAATTCTTCATCACTTAAATTCAAATTCTCCATAACTTCGCTAAAAAGTTCAAATGTTTTATTGAGATATTCTGAAGATGTTTTAATATAATAATGTGTATAATCAAATCCGGTTGATGCGTTATTGACTCCTCCTAAACTTTTAACGATTCTATCAAATTCACCTTCTTTTAAGTTTTTTGTAGATTTAAAATTCATATGTTCAAGCATATGAGCTATTCCCGTCTTACCAAGTGTTTCATTTCTGCTTCCGACTTTATAAAAAATGTTGCTTGTTATTACGTTTGAGCCTTTATTCATCGGTACGGCAATTACATCAAGTCCGTTTTTGAGAGTGGTTTTATAAAATTTATGAAGCATTAATCTCCTTTTTTTCATTATAATATCAAAAAAAAAGGAATAAATATGTATAATATTTTAGTAATCGGAGGAGGAGTTTCAGGATTTGTAAGCGCAATAAACGCTAAAAAATTTTATCCTCAAAAAAAAGTCGCAATAATTGAGAAAAATGCTAAAAAACTGATTCCTTGCGGAATTCCTTATGTATTTAATTCCTTTGAGATTGAGGATGATTTTATGAATCTTGAAGATAAACTAAAAAAGCACGAAGTAGAATTGATTGTAGATGAAATGAAAAGTATTGATAAAAACAGTAAATTCATAATAACTTCTAATAAAAAAATAAAATTCGATAAACTTATTATAGCTACGGGGTCAACGGTAAATATTCCTCCTATCAAAGGTATAAAAAATGCATATTTCATAAAAAAAGACTATGAATATTTAAAAAATCTAAAGGAAAAAATAAAAAAATCTTCTCATATTACAATAATAGGAGGCGGATTTATAGGTATTGAAACAGCTGAAGAAATTGTTGCGAGCGGAAAAAAAGTAACTCTTATAGAAGTGATGCCAAAGCTTTTATATCATTCTTTTGATGATGATTTTAGTACTGAGGCTTATAATCTTTTGAATGAAAAAATGGAAATAATGTTAAATTCAAAAGTAGAAGAAATCGGGAAAGATTACGTAATTGTAAATTCCACAAAAATTAAAACCGATCTGACAATTGTTGCCACCGGATATAAACCAAATACCGGAATGTTTAAAGATACATTTTCTTTAAATGAATTCGGATATATTATTGCTGATGAATATATGAGGGTTGAAAAGGATATTTTTGCCGTGGGTGACTGCGTAGAGCATAAGGAATTTTTTACGGCTAACCCGACACCTCTTATGCTTGCTTCCACTGCGGCATTTGACGCAAGAGTGGCAGCTGCCAATTTGTATAAACTTCAAATTTTAAGACAAAGTAAAGATTCTTTAAATATTTATTCAACAGTAATTAATAATAAAATGTTCGCAGCCTGTGGAATTACAAAAAGAAAAGCTGTTAATGAAGGATTTGAAATTATAGAATCCAAAGTAACCGTTCCCTCAACCCACCCACCAAAGTTTCCTCATTCAACCAAAACAACGCTTAAACTTATTTTCTCAAAAAAAGATTTATATCTCTTAGGCGCTCAGGTAATAGGAGGGATAAACAACGCAGAAATAATAAATATTTTAGGGCTTGCAATTCAAAAAAAAGCAACAGCCAGTGATTTATATACACTTCAAATCGGAACCCATCCGATTCTTACCCCGCCTCCTACTTTTTATCCTATCTGCGAAGCGGCATCAAAGGCTTTAAGTTAAGCCTTATGTTCTATTTTTTTAGGTACTTCCACTCCGATAGCTTCACTTATATGCGAAAATCCGTCTTTTTTAAGAAACTTAATAAGACCTTCATTTATTTCTTTTACAATTCCAGGTCCTTTATAAATAATAGCAGTATAAATTTGTAAAAGTGATGCTCCCGCTTTTATTCTTTTATATGCTTCTTCGGCACTGTCTATGCCGCCGACACTGATAATCGGCACTTTTCCAAACACTTCACCGGCTATCAATCTTAAAACTTCATAACTTCTTTGAGCTAGCGGTTTACCGGAAATTCCGCCTTTTTTAATAGGTGTATCAATCAAATCATAATTAACTGTTGTATTTGTAACAATAATACCGTCAGCTCCATGTAATACGCTAAGATTAGCAAGATTTATAATGTCTTCGTCTTCCATATCAGGAGAAAATTTTATTAAAATCGGTTTATCGGTTTTGTTTTTTAGTTCTTTAAAGAGAGTAGAAATAAACTGCGCGTTTAATAAATCCCTAAGACCCGGAGTATTTGGTGAAGAGATGTTTATAACAAAAAAATCGACTACATCTTTTAATTTTTCGACCAAAATTTTATAATCTTCAATCGCTTTATCTTCAGGTGTGGTTTTATTTTTTCCTATATTTGCTCCTATAGGTAAAACAAAAGGATAAATTTTTTCAAGTCTTTTTTTTATGACTTCCACTCCTTCGTTATTGAATCCGTATGCGTTTTGTATGGCTTCATATTTTATATGTCTCCATGAGCGAGGTTTTTCATTTCCTGGTTGCGGTTTTGGAGTTACTGCGCCTATTTCTCCCCATCCGAATCCCAAAACGGGCCATGCGGGAATCATAGTGGCGTTTTTATCAAATCCAGCAGCCACACCTATGGGGTTTTTAAATTCAAGGTTCCATATTTTTTGATTTAACATAGGATCGTTTACGAAATTTTTTTCGATTAATGGATTAAAAAAAAGAGGGCATCTTCTTACAGTTTTAAAAATCAGTTCTACTATATCATGGGCAATTTCAGGATCAGTTTTATAAATAAGTGGCTTAATGGTGTCAAAAAAACTCATGTGAGTGCCTTTTTTGTTAAAATTATACATTAAATATAAAAAAGGATGAAATTGAAAGCAAAAATTTACGGAATAATTGGAAGTGCTTTAATATCTCTTTCGATTTTACCGAGCTTGTCTGTTTTTTTTATGATTGTAGGGCTTTTTTTAGTTGGAATTGCTGTATATTTATATTCAAAGGAAGATAATATTTTTAATTATTTTTTATTGGCGAGCGTTTTGAGCATAGTGGCGTCAGTGCTTTTTTATTATAAAATTTTTGCCGTAATTTTTAGCTTTTTTATGTCAGTTTTTTCTCCTCAAAATCCGATTATTCCTATAACAACTACAATAGTTATATATTTTTTAGTTTTTTACATTTTAAATATTTTAAGCGCAATATTTTTTAAAAAAACTTTTGATGCTTTGGGAAACAAATATAATAACCCTTATTTTAAATACAGCGGTTATTTTTTGGTAATCGGAGCCTTTCTAAATATTTTTATAATAGGATTAATTATTTATACATTAGGATGGGTTGGAATTTTACTCGGATTTTTTACAATGGAAGAAATATACAACACTGAAATAATAGAACCGGAACTGTTGGAGGAAAAAAATTAAACTTTTTCCCATACAGTCCCTGCGGGCGTATCTTGAATCATAATTCCCATTTCTTTTAGTTCATCTCTTATCTTATCAGCAAGTTCGAAATTTTTTTCTTTCTTAGCGGCGCTTCTTTTTTCAATAAGTTCATTAATTTTAGCTTTTGTTTCTTCATCAACTCCCGCTTGGAAATATTCATAAGCGTCACTTCCTCCAACTCCAAGAAGTTTATCGATAAATTCGATATTACTAACTATTTTTTGTTTTAAGGCTTTATCTTTTGGGTTTTTATCAAGAGCTTCATTAGCAACTTTAACAAATTCATCTACAACCGCTAAGGCTTTTGAAATATTTAAATCGTCCCTCATAGCATTAAGAAGGGCGTTTTGGAACTCTTTGTCTTCTTGTTTTTTATTTACTCCGTAAACTCTTTTTTTTAGGCGGTATAGTTTATCAAGTCTTTTTTTACTGGCAATTAAGTCTTCTTCTGAGAAATTTAAAGGCGCCCTGTAATGAGTACTCATCAGATAAAATCTTAGCACTTCTCCCGGATAATGTTTTAAAGCGTCTTTTACAAAGAAACTGTTACCAAGAGATTTACTCATTTTTTCACCGTTTATTTGCACGAAACCGTTATGCATCCAGTATTTTGCCAAATGTCCCCCATATGCGCAGTGGGTTTGAGCTTCTTCATTTTCGTGATGAGGAAAGAAAAGGTCGGCTCCTCCTCCGTGAATATCGATTTCATATTCTCCGTCATATGCTATATGTTTTTTAATCATAGCGCTACATTCGATATGCCATCCCGGTCTGCCCGGACCAAACGGAGAGTCAAAACATACGTCATTTTCGCCTTTACAAGCTTTCCATAAAGCAAAATCCGCCGGATTTTTTTTGCCTTCAGTTTCTACTCTATGTACAACCTCATCATCTTGACATTTATGAGAAAGCTGACAGTATTCTTCGTCTTTACTGGTATCAAAATAAATATCGCCGTTTGGCAATTTATAAGCATATCCTTTTTCAAGAAGTTTGTTTATCAAATCAAACATAGCTTCAAGAGATTCTGTGGCTTTCGGTTCGATATCGGCTCTTTTTACATTTAAAGCACCCATATCCCTTAGATACGAATCAATATAATACTCGGTAATTTCTTTAAGACTTTTGCCTGTTTCATTCATTTTTTTAATAATTTTGTCATCAATATCGGTAAAATTTTTAACAAAAGTAACTTTATATCCGAGTGATTCAAGCGTACGTCTTAACAAATCAAAACTAATTGAACTTCTGGCATGTCCGAGATGTGCGTCGTCATATACGGTAGGACCGCACACATACATTCTCACTTCTTTTTCTTTTATGGGTTCGAATTTTACTTTTTTTCGTTGGTGAGAATCATAAATTACCATAATATTCCTTTTAATAAATTAATAGTTTCTTTAAAAACGATTGCTAAAATTATACTAATAAATATAACCAAAATCATACCGAAAATGTAGCGCTTCTCAAAAAATTTTAAAACCTTTTCAAATCCGAATTCTTTTAAAGTTAGGAAAAATAAAACCCATCCCCCGATACTGCTGGCAAGAGCTAAACCGTAAACTTTCATAGGAATAATAAGTAAAAGTGAGAGTATAATATTTACCATTAGCGAATAAAAAGCAAACTTGGCGGCTTTTAAATGTTTGTGAGTTGCGTATAAATAGCTTGAGAAGAGTTTATTAAGCCCAAAAGGAATAAGCCCGATTATATACATAATCAAAACTATGGCGGTAATTTGAGTGTCTTTTTGAGTAAATGCCCCTCTTTGAAATAATATTCCCACAATCTCTTTACTTGAAATTATTACTACAATAAAAGCTAAAATTAACGCATAAAACAAAATCCAAAATGTTTTTTTCATAATTTCATCGGCTTTTTGTTTTTGGTCGGAATTTAAATATTTGGTAATTTTAGGAAATAAAACGGTGGAAACCGCTATGGCAAAAAGTGCTAAAGGAAGCTGAAAAAGGCGGTTTGCGTAGTATAAATAACTGATACTCCCGGCACTTAAAAAAGTAGCAAGCCAAGTATCCAAAAACGCCGAAATATGAGCTGTTGAGTTTCCAAACACGGATGGCAGAAAGTGTTTTTTAAACGTACTTAAATCTTCCTCTTCTTTTGATTTGATACCTTCTTTTAAAAGTTTTAAGATTCCATAATGTTTTGCTGCGATTATATGGGCTATTACCTGTGCTATTCCTCCTAAGATTACACCCAGACTCATATACCAAATTATTTCTTCTTTTGACAAATCTTTTGATATTAAAAGCGCTCCGATCAGTGAAAGATTTAAAAGAGCGGTAGAAAAAGCAGTAGTCGCAAAATGTTCTTTATATTGTAAAAGAGCGGCAAAAAATGTTACGATAAAAATTAAATCAAGATACCAAAAATTAATCGCAACCAAAGGAGCGGCTATTTTTTTTGCCTCCTCTGAAAATCCGTATGCTAAAATAGATGTGATTTCGTAAGAAAAAAGGTTGACTATCAGACTTAACACTATCAGGAAAGATAAAAAATATACAAAAACCTTCCATGCAAATTTCGCCTTGTGTGTAGCTTTTTGAAAACTTGGTAAAAAACTTTGTATAAAAGCGCCTTCGGCAAAAATTCTTCTAAACAAATTAGGAAATTTGAATGCTACGAAGAAAATATCCGAATAGATATTTGCACCTAAAATGCTAGCACTTAACAAATCACGGATAAAACCAAGGACTCTTGAATTAAAGATTCCTACGAAATTTACGATAATACTTTTAATCATAGTCGTAATTTTAACATAAAGGATAAAAGTGGCATTGTTTAAATTTTTAAAAAAAGAAGAAAACCCCAAAAAAGAGTTTGAAGAAAAAACTGTTGTATGTGAAAATGTAAATAATGAACTTTTAAAAGTTTCAAAAGAATATAACATACCGCTTTCAAAACTTGATTTTGATATTTTAAAAGTAAAAACATATATAAAGCTTGAAGAAGATTATGTGGAAGCGGACGAAGAAACGCTTGCACTTCTTAACAGCGAAAAATTTTTACTTAATGAAAATATGGAAATAAAACAGGTATATGAAATAAAAATAAAAAAATATAAACCTAAAAACGGTTTTGAAATTTTAGGAAAAGTCGAATTGAATAAATATCTTACTCATGCGAAATTTCATTTGTCTCATAAATCCGATTTAAAAAATTATAACGAAGTGGAATTTTATAAAGAAATGAATAAGAAAAAACTAAAAAATTCTTTAATTATTAACATCATGGATGAACAACTGAAAAAGGATATAAAAAATCTTACTAAAAAACTGATAACAGGAGAGCTTAAAGAAGATTACGAAATAGAATTATGTAAAGGAATAGATCCTGTTTTGAGTGTGGAGGGTAAAATAATTTATCACTATAAAAGAAAGAAAAAATCAGTTAAAAAAGAGCTGATCTATCCGGTAAAATACAATGATGTTCTCATTGAAATAATTAAACCCAAAGAAGGAAGAATAGGGCGTAATTGTAAAGGAAAAGTTATTCTTGTATCTCAGCCAAAAGAATTTAAAATTCCTGAAATTATATACGATGAGCAAACTATTGATAAAAAAGAAGACGAAAATAAAATCCTATATATTGCCAAAAAAGACGGATTTATAACTATTGAAGATAAAAAATATATAATAAAAGACAGATTAGAAATAAAACAAATCAATATTAAAACCGGAAATGTTCAAGACGGGGACGAAGCAAAAGTAAAGCTAGATGTAAAAGAATCCGACGCTTTAAAAGAAGCGATTGGCGATGATATGATTGTAGAAACAAAAGAGTTGATTGTAAGAGGAAACGTAGGAAACAAAGCAAAAATAAAATCCGTAACACTAAAAATAGAAGGCCAAACACATAAAAACAGTTTAATAGAATCCGTCAGTGCTAAAATAAATAAACACAAAGGAAAATTAAAAGCTAAAAATATATTAATCAACTCTCTTGAAGGCGGAGAAGTCACAGGTAAAAAGATAAAAATTAAAAATGCCATCGGAGGAGTCGTAATAGGGCATGATATAGAAATAGAAAATCTGCTATCACATACAAAAATTTACGCTTTAAATAAAATTGTGATTAAAAATTTAAAAGGAGAGGAAAACCTGCTCGCTATTTCTCCAAAAAAAGTTCTTGGAGGTGAAGATATTGACGGACTTTTACAAAGAGTGAAAGAGATTGAACAAAATATCAATATCTTAAAAAGAGAAATTAAAAAGAAAAAAGAGATTATAGAAAAAAACAGATTTGCTTATGAAGAACTTAAAAACATCTATATCGCAAACAGGCAACAAAACAAAAAAACAAATCCGGCCGTTTTAATGAAACTGAAAGAACACAAATTGTTACACGAAAATTATCAAAAATTAAAAGAAAAACTCAAAAACAACCAAAAAGATAAAGAAGAGCTGCTTGAAATTATTGATAATATTCAAAATGCGATATATAATGCTAAAATTATTTCATTAAGTCCCTGGAAAGCCTATAATAGAATAGAGTTTGATATAATTGAACCCCCGATAAGTTTGAAATATGATACAAAAGGGGACGAGGGGATTTGCGGATTTAAAATAAAATTCATCGGTGAAACGCCTAAAATTATAAAAATAAAGGTAAATAATGATAGCGGCTCTGAAAGGAAAGATATTTGAAAAGGAAAACGGAAAAATATTTTTGGATGTAAAAGATGTCATTTATGAACTCAACGTCTCACTTCTTACTTTTTCAAACGCAAAAGACGGAATCTATTATATTACGGAAATTATAAAAGAAAACGAATACTCTTTATACGGTTTTTTAGACAAAGATGAAAAAAGACTTTTTGATTCTTTAATAAAATTAAACGGAGTAGGACCAAAAGTGGCACTTGCTATTTGTTCAACTTTTACTCCAAGCGAATTTGTAAATATTATTACTCAAAATGACATTAATTCGTTAAAAAAAGTTCCTGGCATCGGTCCTAAATCCGCTAAAAGAATATTAATGGAAATGGGTGAATTCGAAATAGAAAACATTAATCCGATTCATTCACAGGCGATAGTTGCGCTTGAGAATCTGGGCTTTAAAAAAGCGGATATTATAAAAGCATTAAGCGGACTTGACGGAAAACTGGAAGATGTAATAAAAGAAGCTTTAAAAAGATTATCAAAAGGAGCAAAATGAAATATGCCGTAATATTTGGTGGAAGCAGTTTTGAACATGAAATCAGCATAGTAAGTGCTATTACGATAAAAGACAAACTTCCTATTGAATGGTTTTTCTTTATTGATAAAGAAAGAGATATATATTTAATTGATAAGGAAAATATGAAAAGCAAATATTTTGCCAGTGGAGAATATAAAAATTCTCAAAAAGTCGAAATTACAAAAAACGGATTTAAATATCAAAAGGGAATTTTAAAAAAAGAAATTAAGATAGTCCCCGATGTTACGATAAACCTTATCCACGGAAGAGACGGAGAAGACGGAAAAATTCCTGGAATTCTCAGTTTTTATAAAATAAAAGCAATAACTCCGAATACTGAAGCGTGCGCCGTGAGTTATAATAAATTATTTACAAAAGCGTATGCCAAAGAAATCGGGGTTAATGTAATTGATTATGAGGTTATTACCGAGCCTAAAACGAAGTTCGATTTTCCGGTAATCGTAAAACCTGCAAGACTTGGCAGTAGTATAGGAGTGAGTGTAGTTAGAAATCAAAAAGAGTTTGAATATGCATTTGATGTAGCACGGGAATTTGATGATTTAATCATTGTCGAGCCTTTTATTGAAGGAATTGAAGAGTATAATTTAGCGGGATGTACGGCTGATGAATGGATCTTCTCAAAACTTGAAAAAGTTGAAAAAAAAGAGTTTTTGGATTTTGAAAAAAAATATATGGATTTTTCAAGAAAAGAGACTAAACTTAAAGAAGATAAAAATTTAAAACCCCAGTTTGAAGAAACTTTTAAGAAAATTTATGGTGATATTTTTAAAAACGCTCTTATCAGATGCGACTTTTTTTATAAAGATGGTATAATATATTTAAATGAAATTAACCCAATTCCGGGAAGTTTAGCTAATTATTTATTTGATGATTTTAAAAATGTTATAGATAGACTTGCTAAAAACTTAGAAGAGGAAAAAGAGATTAAAATCGATTACGCTTATATAAATAAAATTCAAATGGCTAAAGGTAAATAGTGAAAACATATCGCTTTTTAATAAGTGGTAAAGTACAGGGTGTATGGTATAGAAAATTTGTAAGTGAAAACGCCAAAAAAAGAGGATTTAAAGGATATGTCAGAAATCTTTCGGATGGAAGAGTAGAAGCTGTGGCAAACATAGAAAATCCACAAAGACTTGAAGAGTTTTTAGAAATTTTAAAAGAAGGCTCACCGTTTAGCATTGTGGAAAATATAAAATTTGAAGAAATTCCTTTTGAGAATTTTGAAGATTTTGAAATAAGGTATTAATTGGCAAATTTTTCGACACATCTAAACGTAGCCGCTTTTGTAAGCGGCATAACATCTGTTAGTATCGGTTATTCATCACTTTCGACCCCAGGGGATGCACTTTCATATTTTTTTGCCGGAATTGTAGGAGGGATACTGCCAGATATCGACCACGATAAATCCACACCTATTAAAATACTTCAGTTTTTCTTTTCAAATCTTATAGCTTTTTTAATTACGTTTAAATACATCGGTAAAATACCGATACTTAATATTCTTTTGATATGGATTGTTAGTTATTTAGGTATGAGTCTATTTTTTTATTTTTTTAAAAAAATTACAAAACACAGAGGAATGATACACTCAATCCCGGCAGGGCTTATTTTTTGGTTTTTAACATCTCTTATTGCTTATAAATATTTTGAACTTAATATTACAAAAAGTTATTTTTTAGGTTTTTTTGTCTTTTTAGGGTATGTAACACATCTGATTTTGGATGAAATTTACAGTGTTGATATAACAGGTCGTAAAATAAAAAAATCTTTCGGAAGCGCTCTTAAAATATGTTCGAATGATAAAGCGTTAAACCTTTTGATTTATTCATTACTTTTAATAATGTTTATTTTTTTGCCAAAAAAGGATATACTTTTCCATATAGTAAAAGGAATTGGAAATGTTTAATTTGATTGTTCATTTTATTACCGTTTATGCTATAGGTTTTTATTTAATTACTACACTTCAATGGTACAATTACAAAATAAACAGAATAATTTTTCATTTTCATAATTATAAATGGCATCTGTTTTATTTATTGATTCCTATAATTACATATATTTTCGCTTATAAGTTTTTTTGGATTTATCTTTTTTTCGGATATCTGCCGGCTTTGATTTTATGGTATAAAAACATTAAAAAACCTTTAAAATTCACTTCCCGTGTAAAAAGATTTCTTTTGATTTTAGGTTTTTTAGAAACTTTGAATTTAGTAATTATAAACAAATATCATGATATCAACCCTGGAATTTCTCTTGTAGTCGTAATTTCGTTAGCAGTCATTATAAGTGAACTTTTAGAAGAGTTTTTATTTTTTAAATATAAAAGGCTTGCTAAATCAAAATTAAATAAAATTAATCCTAAAATAATTACTATTACCGGAAGTTATGGAAAAACTTCTATAAAAAATTTTATTTATCAATTATTAAAAGATGATTATAAAACTTATAAAACTCCAAGAAGTGTAAATACCATAAAAGGAATTGTTTTAGATATAAATAAAGACCTGCCAGAAGATACTGAAATTTACGTAACTGAAGCAGGAGCGAGAGAGAGAGGAGACATTAAGGAAATCGTTAAATTCCTTCAAAATCACTATGCTGTTTTAGGTAAAATAGGACCTCAGCATCTTGAATATTTTAAAAACTTAAAGAATATCGAAAAGACAAAGCTCGAAGTTTTTGAAAGTAAAAGACTCATAAAAGGTTTTTCTTACGACATTCCTTACGGAAATAACGTAGAAACAATCAAAGATAAGATAAAAAACATAAAAGCCGATTTAAACGGAATTGAGTGGGATTTGGAAATAAATGGTAAATCTCACCGTTTTTATTCCAAAATTCTTGGGGAATTTAATACCATTAATATTTCACTAGCGATTTATCAAGCTTTGGAATTTATCAAAGATATAGAAAAAATCAAGCAAAAAGTTGCTAATTTAGAACCGATTCCTCATAGATTGCAAAAAATAGAAGTAGGTGGAAAAATTATAATTGACGATAGTTTTAACGGCAATCTTGAAGGAATGCTTAAAAGTTTTAAAATTATTAAAAAATATCCCGGCAAGAAAATCATTGTAACACCCGGTATAGTTGAAGGTAAAGACGAAATGAATATCAAATTAGCCAAAGCTATAAATAAAACGTTTGATTTGGCAATAATCACAGGAAAAATCAATAAAAAAATATTGTGTAATAATATCACTATAGATAAAATTTCTTTAAAAGATAAATCAAAACTGGAGAAAATTTTATCCGATGTTACAGGAGCCGGTGATTTGATTATATTTAGTAACGACGCGCCTGATTATTTATAAAGGAGAATTAATGGAGTTCGTCAATTATTTGACAGAAAACTTAGATAAAACACTTTTTGCAGCCATTATTATAGCTTTAATATTGTCTTTTATACCAAAAATTGAAATAATCATTGAAAAACTTACAAAAACTTTTATGATTATTTCGGTAATAGCTCTTCTTACTTTAACTATTCTTGTGAGTTACGACGTAATAATGAGAAAACTTTTTTCCGCCGGAAGTATAGGACTCCAGGAATTGGAATGGCATCTTTTTGATATAGTGTTTTTATTTTCTATAGCATATACTTTAAGTAAAGACAAACATGTAAGAGTGGATATTTTGTATGATAAATTTCCTTTTAAAATAAAAAAAATTATTAATTTAATCACAATTTTATTTTTCGTGATACCTCTTGCTACATTAATAATAGTAGAAGCAATTCCATTTGTAGAAATGAGTTATACTCAGCAAGAAGCAAGCGGAGATCCGGGAGGGCTTTGCTGTAGATGGATAATAAAAAGTACAATGATCTGGGCATTTTTAATGCTATATTTGCAATCTATTGCCGAGCTTAGAAAAATATATTATCAACTAAAACATCACAAAGGCGAATAATGACGGGAATAATTTTATTTATTGTTGCGTTTATTTTACTCATGCTGGGTATTCCTGTAGCGTTTGCTTTTGGAGCGAGCGCTATATTTGCTGCAATGCTAGATCCTGATTTGGGGCTTGAAGTGTTCGGACTTCTGCCTTATAGGATCTATGGAATTATGCAAAATTTTACACTGATGGCGGTACCTTTATTTATTTTTATGGGATTTATACTTGAAAAAAGCAAAATAGCCGAAAATATGCTTGAATCTATAGGGAAACTTTTTGGACCGATTAGGGGAGGGCTTGCGATTGCTATTGTAATTGTAGGTGCAATTCTTGCGGCATCTACCGGAATAGTAGGGGCCAGTGTAGTTATGATGACAATTATTTCACTTCCTGTTATGCTTAAATACGGTTACTCTCCAAGACTTGCCAGCGGTGTAATTGCGGCAAGTGGAACCCTTGGACAGCTCATTCCTCCGAGTATTGTTTTAATTATTTTAGGTGCTGTGATGAATATAAGTGTAGGGGATTTGTTTAAGGCAGCCGTAATTCCAGGTATATTAATTGTAGTTTTATATATTTTATATATATTGATGGTGGCATTTCTTAAACCGGAAGTTGCTCCCCCTATAAAAACTGAGGAACCATACTCAAAAATCTTAAAACAAGCCGCAAAAAGTTTAATAGCCCCTTTTGTATTAATAATATTAGTTTTAGGGAGTATTTTTGCCGGATTTGCAACTCCTACAGAATCTGCGGCAATCGGAGCACTCGGTGCCATTATTTTAACTTATTTTTATAAAACCTTTAATCTAGAACTTATTAGATACGCAAGTGTCGAAACCGTAAAAATTACAGCAATGATTTTTATGATTTTAATAGGTGCTACAGCTTTTTCATTGGTATTTAACGAATCGGGAGCAGGGGATATAGTAACGGAATTTTTTACGGAATCTATTCAAAATCAATATACTTTTATAGCCATTACGATGCTGCTTATATTTATTTTGGGATTTTTTATTGATTTTATTGAAATTACTTTTATTGTAATTCCGATTTTACTACCGATCGTGGAAGAATTCGGAATAGATCCTTTATGGTTCGCTCTTTTAATAGCGATTAATCTACAAACTTCATTTTTAACTCCGCCGTTTGGGTTTAGTCTTTTTTATCTTAAAGGAGCGGCAGGTAATCTTATAAAAACAAGCGATCTTTATAAGGGAATAATACCGTTTATTATTATTCAAATCGTAGTATTATTGATAGTTATATTTTATCCAAAATTAGTTTATTTATTGCTTCAATAAAGGTTGAATGTGTTATATATAGGAACAAGCGGATTTATTTATTCAAAATGGAGAGGTAAATTTTATCCTGAAGATGTGCCTAAATTTAAATATTTCGATTATTATGCCGAACATTTTAATTCGTTGGAGCTTAATTCCACTTTTTATAAAATCCCTAAAGAAACAACCGTAAAATCATGGAAATATAAACTTAAAAAATACAATATGAAAATGAGTATTAAAGCAAATCAAAACATTACTCACAAAAACAAACTTCAAAAACCTGAACTGGCACTTGAATTTACTGGACTTTTAAATCCAATAAAAGAATACCTCGGAGCAATTCTTTTTCAGCTGCCGCCGAGTTTAAAATACGACTATGAGCTTTTGGATAATTTTTTATCAGCACTGCCAGATGAATATAAATATGCAATTGAATTCAGACACAAATCTTGGTATAACGACAAAACATACACAATACTAAAACAGAATAAAACGGCACTTGTGTGGCATGATTTCGATCAACCGTTTGTACTTGAAAAGACAGCAAGATTCACTTATACGAGATTTCACGGATATACGGGCAAATATAAAGGAAGATATCCTGATGAATTTTTAAGAACAATAATTAATAGAACAAAAAACGGGTTTTGTTATTTTAACAACACTGATGATATTAGCGCACCGTTTGATGCTTTAAGACTTAAAGAGATAACGGAGGAGAAAGGGTAATTTTCAAGAGAATATACATTATGTTAACTAAATAATATAATAAGCAAAAAAAAGAAAAAACTTATAATACGGAAATTCTTCCGATTTAGAATAATTTGTTTAATAAATCTTTATTTTCGTCAATATACTTATCAATTAGTTTCCTGAGTTCTTTACTGGAATCCGAATGTTTCATTTTAGCAATTTTTTTAAAAGCTTCCCATTTTGATTTTTCGACTTTAAAATTTGCATTTTTCATTTCTATCATTTCCACACCTTTATTCTTTCATTATTTTTTATTTAAATTTTCAATAAATTCTTCATGAATCAATCCGTTACTAGCCACTATACATTTATCATAAAACAAGTCGTATTCAAAATTTCCACTATTTGTTACAATTCCTCCTGCTTCTTGAACTATCAACATACCTGCTGCCACATCCCATGGTTTTAAATTTATTTCATAAAATCCCTCAAATCTTCCGCATGCCACATAACATAAATCAAGCGCGGCGCTGCCAAGTCTTCTAATATCCTGACATTTTGGCAGAATATGTTTTAATGTCTTAATAACCAATTGTAAATCTTCTTCATTTTCAGCACTGCTATAAGGAAATCCTGTAGCTATTAATGCCCTTTGAAAAAAGTCATTATTACTTACTTCTATTTTAGAATCATTTAAATATGCCCCCTCCCCTTTAATAGCATAAAAAAATTCATTAAGTATCGGGTTATAAACATAAGCATATTTTGGTTTTTTATTTTCATATACAGCAACACTTATGGCACAATGTGGGATTTGATGGGTATAATTAGTAGTACCGTCAATAGGATCGATAATTATAGAATTGTTTAATTTAATAGAAAAAACACTCTCTTCAGCAATAAAATTATAACCGTATTTTGAAAGAGCTTTTTTTAAGAAATCTTCAACTTTTATATCATATTCGGTTACTAAATCTTTTTTTCCTTTAAGTTCTACGTGTTTTGATCCGTAATAACCTTCTTTAAAAATTTCTCCGGCTTTTTTTATTATTTTTTTAATTTCTTCAAACATAATAATTCCTCCGATTTTTGGAGGAATTATACATTATATCCAAGCTCTCTCGCCACTTTTTTTATATTTTCAAGTCTTTTTGGGATTGGTGGGTGTGATGAAAATAATTCACTAATGAATCCAACTATTCCAAATGCTTTCATTTCAGGCGGAAGAGCCACTTGCTCTTTTGGTAAATTGCCAAGTTTTGCTAAAGCATAATAAATTCCATAAGGTCCGTCAATTCTAACTGCTCCTGCGTCAGCTTTATATTCTCTGTATCTGCTAAACCACATAGCAATCATTGTAGCGAATATTGATAAAAGAATCTCTAAAGCAAAACTTATAGCCATATAAGCAAAAGGATTCGGATTACCTTCTTCATCTTTAGGCGCCACAATATTGGCAATAAGACGCGATATGAAAAATACAAGTGAGTTTAATACACCCTGAACGAGTGTCATTGTAATCATATCACCACTTTTTATGTGATTTATTTCATGAGCTATAACACCTTCAATTTCTTTTAAATCCATCAAATCAAATAATGATGTTGAAACAGCTACAAGTGAATTGTTTTTACTTGGTCCGGTGGCAAATGCATTTGGAGGTCCGTCAAATACACCGACTTCCGGTCTTGGAATACCGGCTTTATCAGCAAGCTTATATGTTGTTTCAAGAAGCCATCGTTCAGCTTCATTCGAAGGAGTTTCAATAACTCTAACCCCCATAGACATTTTTGCCATCCATTTTGAAAGTAAAAGTGAAATAATACTACCACTAAAACCGATAATCACAGCCAAAATTGCCAATCCCGTAACACTTTGCGGATCGATTCTGACTCCGAAAATAAGTTCGATCAAGAATATACTAAAATAAATCGAGGCCATTACCGCCAAGTTCATTAAAATAAGCATAATGATTGCCATACTATCCTCCTCAAAAGTTTTAGTCTTATTATATCAAGTTTTTTATTAAAATGATGTTAATTTCTTTTTCTTATCATCAGATAATAGATAGTTACAACAGGAATCGTTACATTTAATATTGTAACAATAATCATCAAAATGCCTAAATTCGAGTAATCCTGAGGTACAATTATTTTCCCGTTTTCTACAACTTTTCTGCTAACAACGAATATTTCGTTTAAATATTTTGTTAAAAGTCCTCCCGCAGTTAAAGCTAAATTCATAAGACTTGCCATTAAAGCAAACCAGGTAGCCCTTTTGCCCTCAGGTGCGTAAATTGCTATAAGAGTTAAAAGCGGTATCATACTCAGCTGAGCAAAAGGTGATTCTATTGCCGTGTCAATGATTGCTACTGTTTTTGGGTCTATTCCAAGACTTTGAGGAATGCCATAGTAAAGAGCAATTATTGGTAAAAACAAAATAGTAGTAATTACTGTTAACCATAAAAGCGTATAATGAGCCGGTTTTTTTGCTATAAAATCGCTAAATAGCCACATTCCGAGAATCGATAACACCGCTCCAATTTGAGAAAGAGTTCCGAAAAAAGCTTTATCAAAATGTAATACGTCTATTTCCCACCATTGAAGTCCGGGTCCAACACTTGGCATTGCTCTATATACAAATATAATAATTGCTGTTTTTATTATAAAAGAGCGTGTTTTTTCGTCAATATCTTTGATTATAAGGCTAATCATATAAACAATAACGCTAAAACTAACAATAAATACGATTTCCTGAGAATATTTAAAAATAAATTTTAAAATTTCATTATGCCACTCCTGATACTGACCGTATCCCATCAAAATCACAAATACGGCAAATAAAAGTCCTCCACACAAAATTTTACAATTTATAGGGCTCTTTTTTACATTTTCAAGTTTTATAATCGTTACACCGATTATTGAAATAATAGGAATAATTAAAGATATTTTAAAAATAGTTACATATGAAAATATTTGAGCCAGCCAACCGCTTAGCCCCGCTACCATAACTCCCGCTAAAGAAATAGAAAGCCTCCCTAAAATTTGAACGTATGCCAGTTCTTCTTGTACTTTTTCTTCAGGCTGGTTTCTATCTACCACTTCCGTACTCATAGCATCTGCTACCACATCCTGGAGTACAAACCCTATCACTGTTAATAGTGCCGAAATAATATATACATTTTCCTTACTGGCAAATTTTGCCCATGGATAATCTCCTGCCAATCCGATTAAAAGCAATGTTCCGAGTGCGATTAATGTAGCACCTATATAAACATAAATCCGTCTTTGGGAACCGAAGATTCTTACACTGTCTACAAGTTGTCCGAATACCATTTTTATAGTCCATGGGATACTAAGCCATACCCCCAAACTGACAAGAGCAGCAGCGGAGAGTTTCAATTCTTCTTTTACCCAGAAAGTTTCCGCCACCGCGCTAATTCCGCTGGCTCCATATGCAAAATATATCATCAGCAAAGGTATATACCGTTTTTTGAAATGTTTAATAGGATTTAATAATGAGTTTTTAATAGCTTTTTTGAAATTTATCAATTTTTTTCCTTATTTATTTTTTAATTTGATAATTGTTACATTCAAATTAACATAATAAGATTACTCTATAAATTACCTGCTTTTTTTATTCCTTCATAAGCAGTATTTATCATTTTATCCATTTCTTCGTAATTAATAATATAAGGTGGCATAAAATATATTACATTTCCAAGAGGTCTTAACAACACTCCGTTTTTGAGACCGTATTCATATACCTTGAGTCCTCTTCTCTCCTGCCATGGATAATCTATCATCTCAATTGCCGTAATCATACCTGTTTGTCTTATTTCTTTGACGTTCGGTAATTCTTTAAATTTTTGTATATTTTCCCATATATATTTTGACTTTTTTTTATTTTCTTCTAAAATAGGTTTATTTTCGAAAATATCAAGCGTAGCATTTGCTGCTGCAATCGCCAAAGGATTCGCAGTATATGAATGAGAATGCAAAAAAGCTTTCATTTCTTCATAATCGCAATAAAAAGCACTGTATATTTTATTTGTAGTCAAAACAAGACTTAAAGGCAAATAACCTCCAGTAAGTCCTTTACTAAGAGTCATAAAATCAGGTTTGATCCCCGCCTGCTCACATGCAAACATCGTACCTGTTCTGCCAAATCCAACAGCTATTTCATCCGCTATCATATGAATTTGATATTTATCGCATAACTCTTTTAAACCTTTTACAAAAAAAGGATGATGCATTTTCATATATCCGGCACATTGTACAAGAGGCTCTATAATTAGTGCACTGACTTCTTTATGATATTTTTCGAAAAATTTTTCAGCTAACTTTAGTGCTGATTTGGCTTCCTGAAGAGTTTGATCTTTTGGAATCGGAATCGTTATGTTTTTTATTAAAATTTCTCTATAAGTATCTTTATAAAGTCCCACATCTCCGACACTTAACGCACCTATCGTCTCACCGTGATATGAATTTTCCAAACTGAAAAAAAGAGGTTTTATTTTTCCTGAATTTTTCCAGTAATGAAAACTCATCTTAATAGCCACTTCTACGGCACTGCTTCCGTTATCAGCATAAAATACTTTATCAAAATTCGTTAATTTACATATTCTCTCTCCAAGCTTTACAGCCCCTTCATGGGTAAAACCTGCAAATATTACATGTTCGAGCGTTTCAAGCTGTTCTTTTATTTTTTCATTAATATAAGGATTTTTGTGTCCGAAAATATTTACCCACCAGCTGCTTATGGCATCAATATATTTATTTCCTTCGAAATCGTACAAATAAACACCTTCACCCTTTTTAATAGGTATCATAGGTAAAAATTCATGATCTTTCATTTGCGTACATGGATGCCAGTTATATTTTAAATCTTTTTCGATAATTTCCGAATTTTTCATGAAAATCCCTTTATTGTGAGGTTTTTTTTTATTATAATATCAAAAGAAGGTTAAAAAATCTTATATGACAAACAGATGACAAAAAGGTTACCGATATGATAGAATGGATGCAAACTCACAGAAAATGGCTTGTAATAACAATTTGGATAGCTACAATCGCTTTTATAGGAGCCGGATTTGTAGGATGGGGGCAATTTAATTTTAATAAAAGTTCTTCAGTAGTTGCTAAAGTAGAAAACACTGAGGTAACAGTAAAAGACTGGCAAGAAGCTTATACGAATTTATTCGACAAGATCAACAAACAAATCGGCGGAAACCTTGATGAAGCGACTGCTGAGAAATTGGGTTTAAAAAAACAGGCGTTACAAATAGCGATACAGCAGGCGGTTATTAGACAATTCGCTAAAGATCTTGACTTATATGTTACCGATAAAGATATAGCGGCTAAAATTTTAGAATATTTTAAAGACAAAAAAACTTATTTGACATATCTTAAAAACACAGGACAAAAAGCGAAAGATTTTGAAGAGAGATTAAGAAAACAATTATTAGTGGAAAAATTATTCAAATATTTACATCTTAAACCTGAAAAAACGGAAATTTTAACTATAGCAAGCGCACTTTACAATGCCGACAGGCTTGAAATTAAGATTCTAAATAAAAAATCACTAAATGTTTCATTAGATGAAAATGAAATTAAAAAATTTTGGGAAAAAAACAAAAACAAATATCTCTCAGAGCAAGAATTTAAAATTTCATATGTTCAAATTCCTTTAATCGGTGAAGTTTCGGATGAAGAACTGAAAAAATATTATGAAGAAAACAAACTTTCATATAAAAATGAAAAAGGAGAAATTTTAAATTTTAATGAAGCAAAAGAAAAAGTAAAACGTGATTATTTGGCACACAAATTAAAAAAAGAAGCTATTATTGCTTATAAAAAATTAAAAAATTCTCAAGGAAATTATAAAATAACGACTATAAACCGATATAATCCAGTTATTCCTGCCGATAAAATGGAAGAATTGATAAAAAACGGTTATTTAAAACCTTTCATATATGATAATAGTTATATTACAGCCAAACTGATAGAAGAAATAAAACCAAGGCCTTTAGCTTACGAACAAGCGAAAAGTAAAGTTTTAAAAGATCTTTTAATCATGAAAACAAATGAAAAATTTTTAGAAATCGCAAAAAAAGAACTATCCGATTTTAAAGGAAAAGATATAGGATTTGTTACGAAATATGACTTTAATAAAATAAAAGAACTCCCTTCCGCAATGTCGGAAATGTTTCTGTTTGAAGTATTTACTTCACAAAAAAACAAAGGCTTGGTATTGTTGCCTAAAAACAATCCTCAATATGCCGTTTTATATAAAATTAAGGAACAAAAATTGCTTGACGAAACAAAATATAAACAAAACAAAACACTGGTTTATAACTTAACCGAATCATTAATTAATAATGAATTTTTCAAAGATTTATTAAAAGAACTTTATGAAAAATACAATATCGTCAATTATGTAAAGGACAAAAGTTGAGAAATATACTTGCCATAGATTTAGGAAGCTATAAGACCACCGCAATAATTGCCAATTATGACGAGAACACGGATTCTCTGTCTATCAGCGGAGTTGGAATTGCCAAATCAAAAGGTGTAAAAAAAGGTGCCATAATTAATATAGATCAGGCATCAAAATCCATAAAACAAGCCTTAAACGATGCTAAAAGAGTAGCAGGTGTCGATGTAAAAAAAGCAATAGTATCCCTTTCATCAGTTTATACGAAAAGTCTTACAAGTTACGGTATTGTAAATGTTCCGGGAAACGAAATAACTATAAAAGAAATCAACAGAGCGATTCAGACGGCTTTATATAACGCAAATTTTCCTCAAGATTATCAATTGTTACAAGCTTTGCCATATGATTTTAAAGTAGATGACTTAAGTGAAATAGAAGATCCCGCAGGTATGAGCGGCAGTAGACTTGAAGTAGCTTTACATGTAATCGCAGCACAAAAAAGCGGGGTTGAAAATCTTAAAAAAACACTTAAACAAGCCGGTTTAGAAATAGAAAATATCGTAGCCGCAGGATATGCAAGCGGTCTTGCAAATTTAAAAGAAGATGAAAAAGAGTTGGGAGTAGCATTAATCGATATAGGAGCAACCACTTCTGATTTAGCTATTTTTATTAATAAATCATTAAGATATACTGATTATTTAGGAGTGGGAAGCCATCATATTACAAATGACCTGTCAATGGCTCTTCATACACCTTTAGCTGATGCTGAGGCTATAAAAATTAATTTTGAAGAATATGTAAAAAACGACGAAGATTTAATAGAAATTTCCGTGATAGGAAGTGAAGAAGAAAAACAAAAAGCATCTATTACTACTATTACTCAAGTAATAAGCGCCAGAATCGAAGAGACTTTTTTACTCTTAAATAAAGAAATTGAAGAATCCGGGCTTAAAAATAAAATAGGAGCCGGAATAGTATTGACAGGAGGCTTTACAAATTTCTATAATATTAAAGAAATTGCTTCGAATTTTTTCGACGGACTTCCTGTAAGAGTGGGAATTCCAAAAAAAATAGAAGGTCTTTTTAAAAATTTAAAAGCACCTGAGTTTTCTACGGCAATAGGATTATTGCTGTATGGAAAAAAAGAGGGATTAACATATGAAATAGATTCAAACAGACAATTTAGAACAAAATATTCATTAGATGAAATTTCTAAAACTCAAAAAGATGAGTTTAATAACGAAGAGGAGAAAAAAACAACGGAAAAAGAAGAAATAACTTCAATTATGATTGACAATAACGAACCTGGCATAATACAAAAAATAAAAACTTGGTTAAGTAACTTATTTTAAGAAAGGATGAAAAAATGGAAGAGCTTTTTGTAATAAACGATATGGTAGACGGACCTAAAATTAAAGTCATTGGTGTAGGCGGCGGTGGAAACAATATGATAAATTATATGGCCGCCAAGGGTATTAAAGATGTGGAATTAATAGCAGCTAATACTGATATTCAAGCATTAAAAACTTCTAAAGCACACAAAAAAATACAATTAGGAAAATCTCTAACCAAAGGTCTTGGAGCCGGTATGAGACCGGAAGTGGGTGAAAAAGCCGCTGAAGAAAGCTATGAAGAAGTAAAAGCTGCTCTGGAAGGTTCGGATTTAGTTTTCATTTCAGCCGGAATGGGCGGAGGAACAGGAACAGGTGCCGCTCCTGTGATAGCAAAAGCAGCAAGAGAAATAGGTGCTTTAACAATAGGTGTAGTAACGAAACCTTTTACTTTTGAAGGACCAAGAAGAAGAAAACTGGCAGAAGCCGGAACAAACAATTTAAAAAATGAAACAAATTCTATAGTTGTAATTCCGAATGATAAAATTTTGACTATAATTGACAGAAAAGTAGGAAGAAGAGAAGCGTTTAGCTTAGTTGATGATGTTTTATATAAAGCTGTAAGCGGAATTTCTAATATGGTTATCAGTTATGGTGAAAACGATATTAACGTTGACTTTAACGACCTTAAAACCGTTATGTCACATCAAGGTCTTGCACTTATGGGTGTCGGGGAAGATAAAGGTGAAAACGCTGCGTTTAACGCCATCAAAAAAGCTATCGAATCACCTCTACTTGATAATATTTCTATTGACGGGGCTATGGGTGTGCTTGTACATTTCACACTTCATGAAGATTATCCTCTTGTGGAAATGGAAGAAAGTATGAATCTGATTTATGATAAAGCGGATGAAGAAGCGGATATTATTTTCGGTACGACTACCGATAACAGTTTAGCTCCGGATGAAATTAAAGTAACAATAGTAGCTACAGGTTTTGAAAAAGAAAAAGCAGCTAACAAACCTGACATTCAAGTTCAAAACAAAGTAGATGAACTTTTAATTAAAAGAAAAGTATCAGGTGGGGTAGAACTCGACAGTGACACACTTGATATTCCTACATGGATAAGAAAAGCCAAAGATTAATTCTTTTCTTCTTTTTTCAGAAAACCAAGAAAAACGCGGCCATAACATAATCAGCTACAAATACCGATACTGAAGAATAAACTACTGCTTTTGTAGTACTTTGCCCTACCCCTTTAGCTCCACCTCTTGTTTTATACCCGATATAAGTACCTATAGCACTGATGATATATCCAAACACAATACCTTTTATTAAACCTTCATTTATTTCTCTCATTTCTGCGAATTGTCTTAAATTTTCCAAATAAGCATAGCCATTAACATCTAAAGAATATACGGATATCAAATATGCTCCTATATTAGATACCGTATCAAAAAACGCTATTAAAAGAGGAAGAGAAATAATAGTAGCGAGAATTCTCGGTACTATTAAGTATTGTTTAGAGTCCACAGCCATTACTTCAAGAGCATCAATTTGTTCGGTAACCCTCATACTTCCAAGTTCTGCTGCATAAGCACTTATTCCTCTACTTATCACCATCAACGCAGTAAAAACAGGACCCAATTCTTTTACAATAGAAACAAAAATCGTATAACCCATAAAATCTTCCACTCCGAATTTATGAAATCCGTTATATAATTGTACCGCTTCCACAAGACCCGTAAAAAAAGAAGTCAAAAATATTACCCCTAAACTACCATACCCCATAAATTTTATTTGTTCAAACAATTCTTTCAACCTAAAAGGAGGTTTGAATATTAATTTTATTACTTTGAGTTGAAAAATAGTGAAATCACCAAGATTCTGAATTAAATTAATAACAGAACTGCCGATATAATATAAAAGCTTAGTTATCAAATAACGCCTTTTTTGTTAAAATTATATCAAATCAAAAGGAATGAATATGGCTGAAGAAAAAGAAAATCAAGAAGTAGAAGAAAAAGAAGAAAAATCAGGCGGAAATAAACTTTTATTAATTGTAATTATTGTACTGCTATTGCTGTTACTGATAATCGGAGGTTTGGTAGCTTATTTCTTATTAAGCGGTAATGATGAACCTCAAGAGCAACCCGAACCTCAAAAAATAGAAAAAAAGAAAAAAGTAAGCAATATGACCGAAATCGGTCCAATTTATCCTTTAGATACATTTGTAGTGAATTTAGTAAATAACAATGCTAACAGATATTTAAAATGCAAAATTGATTTGGAACTTGATTCACCAGAATTACAACAAGAAGTAGATAAAAAATTACCTGCTATCAGGGATTTAATTATAAGAATATTATCAAGCAAAACCGTAGAAGAAATACAAACCTCAAGAGGAAAAGAAAAATTAAAAGAAGAAATAAAAAGAAAAATAAATGAAATTTTGACAACTGGAGAAGTTAGAAACGTTTACTTTACGGAGTTTGTAATTCAATGATAGGTATTGATATCGTTGAAATAAAACGAATAGAGAAAATGATCGAAAAATTTGGTCAAAAAGCTCTTGAAAGATTTTTAACCCCAAATGAAATTCCCCTCCTCTCCTCTCCAAGTTCTATTGCCGGATATTGGGCAGCAAAAGAAGCCTTTAGTAAAGCAATAGGTACAGGAATCGGAAAAGATTGCTCTTTTTTAGATATAGAAATCTTAAAAAATTCAAATAACAAACCCTATTTCTCTCAAGCAACACTAAAAAAATTTAATTTACAAGAAGCGGATTTATCAATTTCTCATGACGGAGGATTTGCTATAGCTGCGGTTATTGTTTTAAAGAAAAATTTGATATAATTTCATTCCTAAGTCCCCGTAGCTCAGCTGGATAGAGCACCACCCTGCGGAGGTGGGGGTCGTGCGTTCGAATCGCGCCGGGGACGCCAGAAATCTTACTTTAAAACCTCTAAATTTCAGGCTTTCGAAACAATTTTCTAAACAAAAGTAAACCACAAAAGTAATCTTAGGACAATATCATTTGCAAATTTTAAAAACTTAATAATATTTTGATTATTATAGTACTAAACATAATCGTTTTGAGAAAAAGAGAAGTAGTTTTCTTTTAGTGACTGGCGCTATTACAAAAACTAGAAGAAAAGTTTTATTTTATATATTATCGGTTTGTTATCATATAAAACCCAGGAGGGCGTTCACGCAGTGACTTTGGGCTCCGCCAAGTCACAAAGTGGGGATAGGAGGGCCGGTTTAGGGGCAGCCATAAGAGGCCGCCGCACACCCCGACCGCTACCGTCTCCCCTATAAGAATGGTTGTAGGGCCCCAAAATGTGCGGGTAGCGCTCCTCCCAGGTATAAAATTATACCATAAAGTTTAGTGAAAGTCAATCAACTATTTTGAAAGAACTCAAATCAATTTGAAGATTTCTTTAAAAGTATTTTACCTAAATTTTACATCTTTTGCAATCTTTATACACTCTTTTATTGAAGGTTTTTCGGGCATTAATATTTGATTTTCTTTATAAAAATTTATTAAAGCATTTTTTGTTTTTTTACCTATTGCTATTGGTAAAATATTTTCAAAATCATCTATCTTAGAAAAACATTCCACTGTAGAAGGAGATGAAAAAATGACAATTGCCGGTTTTTTTATATAATTTTCAGGTTTGTTACATTTTGTTTCATAAATTATTACTTCTTTTAATATGTTGTTTTTAAAAAAATCTTTAATATTTGAAACTAACTTTTTAGCTCTAAAAAAAAGAAATGTTTTATTTTGATATTTCGAATTAATTTCTTTAGCAAACTCATCACCATAAGCATTTTTTGCTATATATTCTACTTTTCCACCAAGTTTTTTAATCTCATCCGCCGTAGCTTTTCCAATGGCAAAAGCCGGATATTTTTTCCATTCGTCTGTAAGGTTATTTATAGCTCTTACACCGTTTTTTGAAGTAAAAAGGAGATAATCTATTCCTTCAAAAGAAAAAGAAGGAGAAAGAAACTCGATTTTAATTACAGGATAATTTAAAATTCCTTCATATTTTTCTTGTGTTAAAATATAAATAGGTAATTTTAATTTTTTCATTACTCCCACTCTATTGTTGCTGGTGGTTTACTTGAAATATCGTAAACAACCCTATTAATGCCGTCTACTTCATTGATAATTCTTGTAGACACTCTCTCAAGAAACTCATGCGGTAAGTGACTAAATGTTGCTGTCATACCGTCTGTCGAACTAACACATCTGATAGCTACTGTGTTATCATATGTTCTGTTATCTCCCATAACACCTACGCTTCTTACATTTAAAAGTACTGCGAATGCCTGCCATACTTTATCATATAATCCCCAAGCTTTTAGCTCTTGAATAAGAATAGCATCCGCTTCTCTTAAAATTTCAAGATCTTTCTCATTTACTTCACCCATAATCCTAATAGCAAGACCAGGTCCCGGGAACGGATGGCGGTATACTAAATCTTTTGGCAGCCCAAGTTCGAGTCCTAGTTTTCTAACTTCATCTTTAAATAGTTCTCTTAATGGTTCAATTAATTCAAATTTCATCCACTCAGGAAGTCCTCCTACGTTGTGGTGAGATTTAATTGTTTTAGAAGGACCTTTTACACTTACACTCTCTATCACGTCAGGATAAAGAGTCCCTTGTGCCAAGAATTTAGCGTCTTTGTGTTTTTTCGCTTCTTCATCAAACACTTCGATAAAAGTATGACCGATAATTTTTCTTTTTTCTTCAGGATCTGTTACGCCTTTTAGTCTGCTTAAGAATTTTTCCCTAGCATCAACCGTAATTAAAGGTACATGTAGGACGTTTTTAAACGCATGCTCCACTTCTTCTCTTTCATTTTTTCTAAGAAGTCCCGTATCAACGAAAATAGGGATAAGTTTATCACCGATTGCTTCGTGTAAAAGCGCAGCCGTTACAGAACTATCAACTCCTCCGCTTAGAGCACATATTACTTTATTATCCCCTACTTGTTCTCTAATTTTTTTGATTTGTTCTTTAGCGAAATGAGCCATATCCCATTTGCTTGTAACGCCGCAAACTTCTCTTGCAAAGTTTCTAAGGATTTTTTGTCCTTCTACGCTATGAGTTACTTCAGGATGAAATTGGATAGCATATATTTCTTTTTCTTCGTTTACTATTGCCGCATAAGGAGCATTTTGTGTATGCGCTATTCTTTTAAATCCTTTTGGAAGTTTTTCCACTCTGTCAGAATGGCTCATCCAAACTATTGTAGGATTGCTGACATCTTTGAAAAGTTTATGAGGATCATCTATAAAAAGTTCGGCTTTTCCATATTCGTGATGGTCCGCTCTTACAACCTCCCCGCCAAAATCCACAGTAATGAGTTGCATCCCATAACAAATTCCTAAAATTGGAAGTCCTAACTCATATATCTCTTTATCAACTCTGTATGCGTCTTTGTCATATACGCTAGCTGGCCCTCCGCTGAAAATGAGTCCTTTAGGTTTTTTCTCTTTAGCAACTTTTAAACCGTCAAAATAAGGAACGATTTCGCTATAAATTCCTTCTTCTCTAAGACGTCTTGCTATTAATTGAGTATATTGGCTTCCAAAATCAAGTATTAAAATTTCAACTTGCATTTATGTCCTTTTTATTGAAATTGTATCAAAAATAGAGGTAAGAAATAAAAAAAGAAGACAAAAAGAAGGACTGATTAATAAAGTCCCATGATTTCGAATTGAACGTACCATATCGCAATACTTAAAATATACCCTGCCAATACGGTCCAGGCAAGTTTCATATGGCTTCCGAAAGTATAAATACCTTTCATTCTACCCATTACCCCTACTCCGGCCGCACTACCGAAACTGATTAAACTTCCACCGATACCCGCTGTTAAAGTTACAAGTAACCATTGATCTACTCCCATAGGAGGATTGGCTTTAAGAATCGCCGCCATAACAGGTACATTATCGATAATAGCACTGATAAATCCTACGCCGATATTCGCCCAAGTAGGTCCTATAATTTCATAAAGTTTCGTAATGTAAAACAACCATCCGAGGAAATATAAAGCCCCTACTGCTGATAAAATACCGAAAAAGAACAACAAAGTATCGTTTTCAACTTTTTCCATATTTACAAAAACATTAAAATGCTCTTTATGTTTTACTTTATAATATAAAGAATATAAAAGTAATAATGAAAGACCAAACATCATACCCCACATTGCTGGAAAATGGAATAAAATATGCCCGACTACAGCTATTATAATAGTTAAAATACCGAGAGCTATAACAACTTTTCCACCTTTTTTGATACTAACTTTCGGAGTAGTTAAAGCATCAAAATGAGGCTCACCTTTAGGTACAAAAAGAGATAATAAAAATGCTGTTAATAACCAACCGGCAATTGAAGGAGGGAACAAGAAAAGGAAATCGACAAACTCTCCTTTTTCAGCCGTCCATGCCATAAGAGTCGTTATATCCCCGAATGGCGACCAAGCACCTCCGGCATTTGCTGCAACAACTATATTAATTGCTCCCGGAACTAAAAACTCTTTATTATGTTTGTCAATTGTTAAAAGAACAGTTGATAAAATAAGCGCTGTTGTCAGATTATCTGCTACAGGTGAAATCCAAAAAGCAAGTGTCCCGGTAATCCAAAAAAGTTTTTTATAACTGTAACCTCTGGAAATAAGTCTAAAACGCAGTGCTTCAAAAACCCCTCTTTCAATAAGTGTCTCTATATAAGTCATAGCAACAAATAAGAAGAAGAAGATTTCGGCAATTTCCTCTATGAGATGTTTCATCTCATTATGTAGAGGTGTAGGATCCAAATGATTGATAGCAAAATAAATACCTATCAACATAAAAGAAAAAGTACCTATAAACAATGCTGGTTTTGCTTTGTTCATTCTAAGTTTTTCTTCAGCAGCTATTGCTATATAACCTATAACAAACACCAATAAAACGGCCCAACCGACCCAAGTATGAGTAAAATCTTGAATCATTTCATGCATTTTCGTCCTTTCTGTAATGTGCTCCAAGCGAGTTTTTTCTATTTATTGCCGCTTTTACTATCTCTCTTGCGGTCAGAAATCTCAATTTCGCAAGACGTCCAAGCTTAGGAATAGTGTCTTCAATAAAACTCAAGGCTTCTTTTAAACCTCTTTCATCTCTCACTATCCCTACGTTTTTCCACATCTGCTCTCTTAAGAGATTCTTATAATGTTTATCGTCATTTTTAAAAAGTTCTTCACTAATTATAGAAAAAATTTTATCTTTTGTCTTAAAATTTCTCTTTATTATTTCCGCAGAGGCTCTTTTTGCAAATACAAAACATTCCAGCAAAGAATTGCTAGCAAGCCTATTTGCTCCATGAACTCCGGTATAAGCAACTTCACCTATTGCGTAAAGATTTTCAAACCCGGGTATTTTTGAGTTTTCATCCACTTCTATTCCGCCCATCATATAATGAAACGCCGGAGAAATAGGAATAGGCTCATAAGGTACATTTATATCGTAATCTTTTAACTTTTGATAAATAGTCGGGAATCTTTTTTTGAAATATTCTTCATCAAACATACTCACATCCAAAAATACCTTATGCCCTTTTTGCTGATGTAAAAATATAGCGCGGCTTACGATATCACGACTTGCAAGCTCACCTCTTTCATCATAATCGAATAAAAACCTTCTACCGGTTTCATCAATTATATACGCCCCTTCACCTCTTAAAGCTTCCGTTAAAAGCAATTTCTGAGAAAATCTTGTTTCTATAAATACGGTAGGATGAAACTGTGTCATTTCCATATCTTTAAGTTTTATCCCTTTTTCAACGGCCAATCCTTGTAAATCACCGCTAATTGTCCTGGCGTTAGTGTCATATTTATACAATGCTCCAATACCACCGCTGGCTATAATGATATTATCACCGTAAATATTATATTTTTTTCCTTTATGATATATACTTACTCCGTAAGCAACGGATTTTTCCATTAAAATATCAAATACCACCGCTTCGTCAAGCAGATAACTTTTATCTTTTCTAAAAATAAATTTATGTAATTCTCTTCCAGTGGCATCACCTCCAGCATGAAAAACCCTACGGATACTATGAGCCCCTTCTTTTGTAACTCCCGGATCAAATTTAAATCCATAATTCAATAATTCTTCTTTTAGTTTTAACGACGCTTTACTGAGAATTTCTACAATTTCTTTTTTATTATGATAGCTGCCAGCTTTTAAAGTATCTTGAATATGAATAGGAACGTCTTTTTCGTCAAGTGCCAGTGTAACTCCGCCCTGTGCGTAAAAGCTGTTACAATCCCACACCTGGTTTTTTGTAATTATCAAAGTACTCTTAGCGGCATCATTTAAAAATTTAGCACACCATAAAGCCGCCAATCCACTCCCTATAATGACATTATCAAACTTCATTTCACTCCTATCTCAAGTTTTATCGAACCGTTTATATCAAACATTTTTATATCAGTCGAATTCACTTCCTGCTTTTTTTTCTCCCATGTGGGAGGCGCTTTATAACCACATCCCAAAAAAAGCGTTATAATTACAATATGAAAAAAGCAGATGAAATAATTACGCATTTATTAAAACCTTTTGAAAAAAAAGTAAACATTCATCGTTGTTTGAGGAAAATTATATCACTTATGCCGCAAAATTACAAAAAATATATCACACAAATGTCATATAAAGGTGAAACTTTATACATTAAAGTATCACATCCCGCCTTAAGACAAGAAATTTTTTTTAAAAGGAATATGATTTTCTCAATTATCAATACACTACATTCACACGGAATGTGTAAGGAAATAAACCCGAAAAAAATTTATACCGATTATAAATATTCAAAACCTCCCCAACCGCCTAAAGAGATTAAATTTTATATAAAAAATGTTAATGATTTTGAAATAAAAGCAAAAAATCCGGATATTAGAAAAAAATTCGAAGAAATCAAAAAAATCTTAAAAAAATAAATATAATTCCATCAAAAAAGGACGGTTTTTGCTACTTGAAAAAATAAGAGCACTTCCTGATAAACCCGGGATTTATCAATATTTTGACGAAGACGGCAAACTTTTATATATAGGAAAAGCAAAAAGTTTAAAAAAAAGAGTTAAAAGTTATTTCAGATTTAATCCTTTCAGACCGGCAGATAATCTTAGTCCCAGAATTTATAAAATGATCAGCGAAGCAAAAGATTTGAATTATATTGTCGTTGATAATGAAAACGATGCCTTAATACTTGAAAATTCCCTTATAAAACAGTTAAAGCCGAAATATAATATATTACTTAGAGATGATAAAACTTATCCGTATATTTATGTAAATCTTGATGAAAAATTTCCGAGATTAGAAATAACCAGAAAAGTTGTAAAAGGAAAAAATATCAGATATTTTGGACCATTCAGCAGTGGTGCGGGAGCTATATTAAAAACAATCTATGAAGAAATTCCTTTAGTTCAATCAAAAAGCTGCCTAAAAGGCAAAAAAGCATGTCTTTATCATCAAATAGGAAGATGTCTTGCTCCTTGCGAAGGCAAAATCACAAGCACAGAATATAAGAAATATGTCGATAAAGCCATAAAACTTATTCACAATAAAGATGAAATTTTAAATATTCTTTATAAAAAAATGACAAAATACGCTCAAAACCTTCAATTCGAAGAAGCGGCGGAAATTAGAGACAGAATAAAATCGATTGAAAGTGCCGAAATTTATTCGAAAGTTGACCTAGCCAAACTTGAAGATTTGGATATATTCGTAGTGGAAATATTTAATAAAAAAGCTGTGGTTATTAGAATTTTCGTAAGAGAAGGAAAAGTGGTAGCAAGTTCAAATTCCATTATCAATTCACAAACTATCCCAGAGCCTGGAGAGATATACACACGCGCTATTTTAGAGTTTTATTCAACCGAAACACCTTTTACTTCAAATAAAATTTTAGTGGGAGAAGATTTTGAAGAAAGAGAGTGGCTAAGCCAAGTTCTAACTCAAAAATTCGGAAAAAAAATTTCAATTATCACCCCTACAACCGCTGAGAGGAAAAACTTAATAAAACTGGCCAAATTAAACGCTCTTGAAGTAATTAAAAATTCAAAAGAAAACACTGTTTTAGAAGAAATAAAAAGTCTTTTTAACCTTCAAAATATTCCATACAAAATAGAGATATTTGATACTTCCCACATGCAAGGAGAAGCAACAGTAGGAGCTATGGTAGTATGGGAAAACGGTAAATTCAAAAAAGAAGACTACAGGCATTATCATCTTGAGGGTAAAGATGAATACTCTCAAATGAGAGAACTTCTTACAAGAAGAGCTATAAGTTTTGAAAAAAATCCTCCTCCTGAACTTTGGCTGATAGACGGTGGAAAAGCTCAGCTTAGACTCGCTAAAGAAATAATAAATTCAACCGGAGCAAATGTCGATGTGTTAGCTATCTCAAAAGAAAAAATCGACTCAAAAGCCCATAGAGCAAAAGGTGCTGCAAAAGATAAAATATATTATTTTGACGGAGATGAGGTATTAAAATTAGAATTATCTGTAAACGATAAAAGACTTCAATTTTTACAGATGTTAAGAGATGAGGCACACAGATTTGCGATAGAATTTCATAGAAAAACAAAAAGAAAAAAAGATACACAAATCGATTTATTAAAAGTAAAAGGAATAGGAAAAGCAAAAATGACTAAACTTCTAAACTATTTCGGTACATTTGAAAATATAAAAAACGCTTCTTTTGAAGAACTGAAATCAGTCCTAAATGAAAAAGACGCCAAAGCAATCCAAGATTTTTTTAAAGAAGAAAAATGAAAATAGCAATCGGAGGCTTTGATGGAGTTCATATAGCTCATCAAGAACTTATAAAAAAAGCCGATAAAATTATAATTATCGAAAAAGGCAGTTCCTTAACTCCCGGATTTGACAGGCTTGAATATATTAAAAAACCTTTTGATTTTCTGATATTAGAAAAAATCAAACATCAAACGCCTGAAGAATTTATTAAGTATTTAAAAAAACTAAATGCTACTAAAATTATAATAGGAGAAGATTTTAGATTCGGAAAAAATAGAAGCGGAGGAATAGAAGAATTAAAAAAATATTTTTATGTGGAAGTAATAAAAGAAATAAAAATCAACGGTATCGGAGTTCATGCTAAAACAATAAGAAATTTTATAAAAGAAGGCAAAATAAAAACCGCAAATAAATTTTTAGGGAAAAATTACAAAATTAAAGGAATCCAAATCAAAGGACAAGGACTTGGCTCAAAAGAACTTGTCTCTACAATAAATATAGAATTATTCAAACCTTATACAATTCCCAAAAGCGGCGTATATATAACAAAAACAAACGGTTTTAAGTCACTTACATTTATAGGAATCCGCTCCACAGATAACAATTTTTCAATAGAAACTCATATTCTAGAAAATTTCCGGGTAAATAAATTTATCCAAATAGAATTTTTTGATTTTTTAAGAGAAAATAAAAAGTTTGATTCGCTTAGAGAACTAAAAAAGCAAATAAATATGGATATAAAAATAGTAAAAAATTTTATTTTTCAGAATACTTAAAATTTTTAACATAATTTTCAAAATCACTTTCATTTAAAGGTTTGGAAAAATAATATCCCTGAACAACATCAATTTCCAATTCTTTTACAATTTCTAAAATTTTTTTAGTTTCGACTCCTTCGGCAACAGTTTGTTTTTTTAGAACTTTTGCAATTTGTACTATCATTTCGGTAATTATTAAATCATCCGTATGTGTGTCTAAATCTTTTATAAACACCTGATCTATTTTCAAAGTATCAAAAGGTAATTTTTTTAAATAATTTAATGAAGAATAACCGGTTCCGAAATCATCTATGGCAATTTTGAACCCTAATTTTTTAATTTCTTCAAGAACTGAAACAGTATAAGACATATTTTGCATACTTATAGTTTCGGTAATTTCTATTTCCAACTTGGAAGGATCGATTTTATATTTATTTAAAAGCATCTTTAGGTTATCTATAAAATCATTTTGTTTAAACTCATTAGGAGAAATATTTATTGCCAATATCAAATCTTTAAATCCGTTTTCCTGCCATCTTTTCAAGATTTCAAACGATTTTTTTAATACATATCTATCAATTTGGGTTATTAAATTGCTTTTTTCTGCGTAAGATATAAAATGAAATGGAGTTAAAAAGCCTTTTTGAGGATGATACCATCTTATTAAAGCTTCGGCACCGCTGATTTTTTTATTTTTTATATCTATTTTCGGTTGAAAAAATAATACTAATTCATCATCTTTTTTTAACGCTTCTTTTAAGTCATTTATAATATTATAATAGTCGTTAATTTGTTTTTTTAGTTTTTCATTAATAAATTCACAGCTATTTTTCCCATTATTTTTAGCGTGATACATCGCAATGTCAGCATATTTTAACAACTCTTCCATATTTTCGGAATCATCAGGATATATAGCACATCCGATACTAAAAGTCGGATAAATCGGTGTCTGTTTTATTACTATAGGCTCTGTTAGGGATTGAACAAGCTTATTAATAATATCTTTAATGTTTTTTTTATCTTGAATTCCATAAAGAAGAATAATAAATTCATCTCCTCCGATTCTGGAAATAAAATCGCTTTTTCTAAGTACTTTTTTAAGTCTCTGGGCGATTGTAATCAAAAGTTTATCACCGTTTTCATGTCCCAATGTATCATTAATCATTTTAAAATTATCCAAATCCAAATAAAGAACGGCTAATTTTTTATTATCTCTTTTTCCCAGATTCATCAACCTTAAAAATTCATCTTTAAGATAAGCTCTATTAGGTAATGAAGTCAAAGAGTCATGATACGCGAGATACTCTATTTTTTGCTGTCTTTTAATTTCATCGGTTACGTTTAAACTGACACCTATTATTTTGTTTTTTTTCAATTTACCTACACTTTTGAAATAAAACAACTTATTTTCTTTGTTTCTAAAACCGTGAACAACCTCAAATTCTTCTCCGTTTTTACATAGCCTTTTAATTTTTTCTTCAAAAATTTTTCTGTCTTGAGGCAGGATATGTTCCAAAAAATCATTTAAAGTATAACTACTTTTTAAATTAAACATCTTTAATGTTTTACCCATGATATTAAAAATATTTTCCTGGCAATCATATTCCCAACTAAACATTTCAGAAATTTTCTGAGCCGTTTCAAGCTGATTTTTATACTTCACGACACTATAAATAAAATTTTTTTGATTTTCATAAAAACGATTTACCTGTTTTAAAAGTTTATTTACGGCATTAGTAATATTTTCTATTTCATAACTGCCATCTATTTTTTCAAATGATGAAATTTTTTTAAAATTAATACTCTCTAATTTTTTTGCTAGGACATTTAGTTTCAAAATTTTTTTTCTTATAAAAAGGAATAATATAATCATTGAAGGAATAAAAACCGAGGCATAAAGTACAAATCTAAAAATATATTTATCAAAAAATTTATCAATAAGGTTATTTTGATAATAAACCGTTATTTTTCCTTTATCAAGTGGAATTATTATTTTATTGGCGGTTTTAATATTTGAATAATTAAATTTTTTATCTTTCCATTTTATTTCTATATTTTCAATATCTTTTGAAAAAGTAATAATTTTATTGATTTCTTCTTTTAACTCATCAATAAAACCCAATCTCAAAAGCGTAACAAACGTATCTTTTTCATTTTTTATGGCAAGAGAAATTCTTTCTTTTTGAAGTTCTTTTAAAGTATTGGAAATATTATATAAATCAACTACAATATAAAGTAAAAAACTTAACAACACAATGCTAAAAACAAGATTCATCAAATTTTTTAAAGAATTAATCCTCTTCATATATTTTTGCCACCTTTAAAAGTATAGGATTTAGTTTTATATATCCTTTTTTTATGAGAGAAGGATTTATTATAGGCTTTACTTTTATACCGATATAGACGCTTATCATACTGTTTTTTATCATATCAGGATAGACGCTGAATATAAGTTTTTTAGAACGAAGTAAATTATTTATAAATCTTTCGGATACATTTTTTGTTACCAAAATATACGCATCAGCATTTTTACAATATCGAGGTATTTTGTCCAACCTTGTATCAACACCGTTTTTTCGAAGCAATTGGGACATTACTTTTGCAATATGATAATTTTCTTCATCATAAAGAATATCAAAAACTATTTTTTCTTTCTTATTTACCGATTTATCAAGCATTATTATTTTTGGATACAGTTTTGATTCTATATAAAGTAATTCTTCTATATTTCCCCATAAACTGGTCATTAAAACAAATAAAATCAACAGTACTTTTTTCATTACCATTCTTTATAAATATTAAAAAATATTTTTCTTCCCACAGCATAAATACGCGCATGTTCAAATTCGAAGAAATATCTATCAAAAATTAAATCGCTCGGATCCACCCAATAATAATTTTTATGATTCGTGATATTATCCGCTCCTATTGTAAAATAAAAACCGTGACTTTTAAAACGGTAATTTGTATTAATGCTAAAATATGAAGGAATATTTTTAATAACAGCCGGAGTTTTAATCTCACTGCCGTAAATCAATCCGAAAAACACGGATCTGTCTTTACCAAAGTTATAAACAAAATGTGATTTTATCAGTTTTTCTCTATTGCCCGGCCAGTCGTAAATATTAAATCCTACTATTTTATTTTCAAAATCATAATAATTTTTATTCAAAGAATAAGATATATCGAATCTATAATCTTCATTTCTTCTCAGATATGATGCCTCAATACCCCTGATATAATAAGTTCCCAGATTATCATATATTTTTTTTCCGCTTTTTAAATCGATTTTTCTTCCGATATAATTTTTGTTTTTACCGTAAAAAAACACTAATTTCAATCTGTCATTTTTGATTTTTTTTATTCCGACGACTTCAAGCATATCTATTGTTTCAGGCTTTAATTTTTCATTTCCGTTAAAATCACTTGCGCTTTTAGCATAAAGTTCCACCCAAGACGGAACTCTAAAAGCGTTATTAAAAAGTATTTTTAATGTGTAATCATTTTTTGAAAATACCGAACCGAGCTTATATGAAAGTTTACGTCCGAAATCACTGTAAGAATCAAATCTTATTCCACCGACGGCAGAAAAATTTTCATTAAAGACTATTAAGTCCTGAAATGCCGATGAAAAAGTCTTTCTGTTTATACCCTCTTTTAAAACGTTGTTTTTCCCTTTTAAATGTTTGCCGTTCGGACCGAGATTAAATGCGTTTTGTGTTTCATTCATAGAGGGAACATACTGTAAATAATAATAATCAAAAGGCTTGGCGTATTTCGCTTCTAATAAATAAACAAAATTGTGATGATCTAAATCATTATGTATTATATTTCTAATATAATATTCTATTTCGTTTATTTTTGCTCCGCTTATAATGTCGTTATCTGGATTATTATCAATTGTTTCGTTAAAATCATAAGGAAACGTTCTAAATTCTCCATCCCAGATATAATATTTAATCCCAGCATCAAAGCAGTTTTTTAGGTTATATTTGAGATATTTTGAATTATGAAAATTCAAATACTGATGCCAAAATCTAATTTTTTTATCATGTTTTAGAGGTGTAAGTCTGGAAATACCGAAAAAATTCCCTTTTTCATAATATTCAAGACGGTATTTTATATTTGATTCCTCTTTATCGTATTTAATTCCTATTCCGAAATTTTTCTCAAAACTGCTTACATCCACATTGCTTCTATAAGGCATAACATCCATTTTTTTAATATCACCCAAATAACTCGTAGGAGATTTTAAATGTGGATGAGAAACACTGTAATGAGCGTCAATTAATAATTCATCCTGTTTAAATTTTTTAAAAAAAGCGCCTGAAAATTCTTGTTTTGTTGAAACGTAAAAATCAACGAAATCATTATTTAAAGAATCTACGGTAATGATGTTAATCACTCCCAAAAAAGCATTTCCACCGTAAAGCACCGAATCGGGAGTTTTAGTAAATTCAATTCTTTTTATTAATACGGCTGGAAAATTATAATAATAAAATTGATTGGAATAAAGATTATTCGTAACCGAAACGCCGTTAATCATAAATTTTATTTTATCTCTGTAAGTAGATTTATTTCCACGGATAATTAATTCTTTTTTACCACTTGAAGACATGGATATTTCGATTCCCGGTAAATATTTTAATATATCAAGAAGGGTTTTTGCCCCGCTTTTTAAAATAAAATCACGTCTGATTACTTCTACGTTTGATGGGGTTTTATCTATATTCAGCTTTGAAATAGTCGCTATTTCGGTCACTTCATTTAAGGTTTTTAAAAAATCTTCTTTTTCTGCGGCAAACAACAAAAATATTGATACAATTACCAAAAAAATTTTTTTCATCGCCACTCTTTTTAAACGAAAGTATAACAAAAATTTAACAAACATTAAAAGGCACAAAATGGCTCTTATAGATTTAATTGATGTAAGCAAAACTTATGAAGCTCAAAAAATTTTATGCGACGTGGAGTTTCATCTGGACGAAGGTGAAAGAGTCGCACTTATTGGCAAAAACGGTAGTGGAAAATCCACTCTTATGAAAATAATAGACAAAACGATAGAACCCGATAAAGGGGAAGTGATTACAAAAAACGGTATAAAAATAAAAAGACTTTTACAACAACCGAAATTTAATACCGGCATTAGTGTTAGAGAAGCGATAGAAAACGAACTTACCGAATTTAAAGAAGCTTATGAAAAGTATTTAAAACTAACTGAAGAGTTCAGTAAAAATCCTCAAAACAACGCCCTACAAAATGAAATAGACAAAATTACAAAATTTTTGGATTTTCATAACGCATGGAATCTTGATGACAGGATTGAGAGAGTATTACAGGAATTCGATTTAAAAAAATACGAGAATAAAGACATTTCTCTACTAAGTGGTGGGGAGCAAAGAAGAGTGGCTCTTGCTTCTCTTTTGCTTCAAAAACCGGACGTCTTGCTTCTTGATGAACCGACAAACCACCTTGATGTTTATATGACTGAGTTTTTGGAAGATATGCTTTTAAAAGAAAAATATACCTTTATCGTTGTAAGCCACGACAGATATTTTATCGACAGAATCGCTACAAGAGTTGTAGAGCTTGAAAACTGTAAATTAAGAAGCTTTAAAGGCGGTTATGCCGATTATATCCGTCAAAAAGAAGAGCTTTTAAAAGCAAAAGAAAAAGCTTACGAAAATGAACTGAGACTTTTAAAAAGAGAAGAAGAGTGGCTAAGACGTGGAGTTAAAGCAAGACTAAAAAGAAACGAAGGCCGTAAAAAAAGAGTAATGGAGCTTAGAGAAAAAGTAAAACAGGACAGAAGTGAAATCCGCAAAATAGAAATGCAGCTTAAACGTGAACTTCTCGCTAAAGAAGAAGAAAAAATCAATAAAAAAAAGGTGATGTTTGAAATAGAAAACCTTACAAAATCAATAGGAAACAAACTGCTGATAAAAGATTTTACCACAAGAATCTTACAAAAAGACAAAATCGCAATCGTAGGTAAAAACGGAGCCGGAAAATCAACACTGCTTAAACTCTTAATAGGTGAAGAAAAACCCGACAGCGGAATTATTAAAGTCGGAGAAAATTTAAAAATCGGATATCTTGACCAAAGAAAATCTATGCTTGACGATAACAAAGACCTCATAGAAACTTTTTGTCCTCAAGGAGGAGACCACGTAAATGTAAGAGGCCGTAACATGCACGTATATGGATATCTAAGAGAATTTTTATTCCCTCCAGAATATCTTACTAAAAAAATCGGCGTTTTAAGCGGGGGTGAGAAAACAAGAGTAGCTCTTGCTTTGCTTTTTACTAAAGATTTTGACGTTTTGATTTTAGATGAGCCGACAAACGACCTGGATATTCCGACAATTAATATTTTGGAAGAGTATTTAATAGATTTTGAAGGAAGCGTAATATTTGTAAGTCACGACAGATATTTTGTAGATAAAGTAGCAAAAAAACTGTTTATTTTTAAAGGTGACGGTGTTGTAGAAGAAAGTCATATTCCATACACTGAATATTTGGAGATAGAAAAAGAGTTAAAAGCGCTTGAGAACGAAGTAAAAAAAATATCAGCACCTAAAAAAGAAAAGCCTAAGAAAAAAGCAAAAAAACTTAGTTATAAAGAGCAAAAAGAACTTGAAGAATTGCCAAAACTTATTGAAGAGCTTGAAAATACCATAACCGAAATTGAGAAATGTTTGGCAAATCCTGAATGTTATCAGGAAAAAGGCTTAGTTAACTTAAGCGAAGAACTTGAAGAAATAAAAAAGATATACGATAAAAAAGTGGAAAGATATCTTGAGCTTGAAGAAAAAAAGGAAATGCTAGAAAGTGAAGCTTAGTTTAATATTTGTATTTTTATCAGTTTTTTTATTCGCTGACAGCGAATATGTAAAAGAGCATTCTCACGACTTGGTTAAATGGCACCTGTGGAATGAAAAAACATTTGAAAAAGCAAAAAAAGAAAACAAACTTATTTTAGTAACTATAGGATATTCCACATGTCACTGGTGCCATGTAATGATGAAAGAATCCTTTAGAAATAAAGAAATAGCAAAATTTTTAAATAGATATTTTATTCCTATTGTCGTAGATAAAGAAGAACATCCGGAAATCGACAGATACTATCAGTGGATTTATAAAAAACTTTATGATAAAAGTCCCGGATGGCCTATAAATATTATAATGACACCAAAAAAAGAAATTCTTTTCATTTCCAATTATATTCCACCACACGATATATTCTCAAGAAAAGGCTTTAGCACGCTTTTACCCTATTTTGCCAATTTAGATAAAAATCAGATTAAAAAAATTACAAAAGCAATAAAAGAAAAACTAAAAAAAGAAGAAAAACCTCTCCAAACGAAAAATCCTTTAAAAATTATAGAAGATGAGGTAAAAGCCTCTTTTGATTTTGAATACGGAGGTTTTAAAGGCTTACATAAGTTCCCGGAATATAATAAATTTAAACTACTGTTAGATTTATATTTGTTAACAAAAGACAGACAGTATTTAGATATGTTAAATTTAACTCTTACAAATATGGCAAAAAGCGGAATGTACGATCAAATTGAAGGCGGTTTTTTCAGATACAGTGTTGACGATGATTTTGCTATACCCCATTTTGAAAAAATGCTTTATACCAATGCTCTTATGATAGAAATATATGCTCTAACTTATCAGTATAATCCAAAAAAACTCTATAAAAAAATAATTAATGAAACAATAAATGAGTTTTATGAAAAGTATTACGATAAAAAATTCAAACTTTTTTATGCGGCAAATTCAGCCGACTCACCGAATGAAGGGGATTATTTCTGTTTTTCAAAAGCTGAAATATTAAATGCTTTAAAAAATATAAAAAACAAACAAGAGATTTTAAATTATATAAATTTTGAAGAAGAAGGAAATTTTGAAAAAGACAAAAACCACATTTATTTTAATTTAAACATACCTCCTCCTAAAAATTTAGGAATTTTTTTAAATAATTTAAAAAAATTAAGAAAACACCACTCTTTTCCTTTTTTAGACCGAAAAAAAATTCTCTCATGGAATGCTATGATGACTGCGGCTTTATTCAGAGCGAGTATCATAGACAGAAATTACATAAAAAAAGCAAAAAAACTTCTAAATTCAATTTATAAAAATTTTTATCAAAACGGCATATGGTATCACTCTTTTGTAAATAAAAAAGAAAAAAAAGCCAATCTTGAAGATTATGCTTATTTAATCAGGGCAAATATAATTGCGTATGAATATACTTTTGACAATAAGTATTTAAAAAATGCGGAAATTTTAATTAGAAAATCATTAAAATTTAAAGATAAAATATGGAAAATGACTGAAAATTTTCCGGCAACTCCCGATGAAAAAAGCTATCCGAGCGCAGTATCGGTTCTTTTTAATACATATATTGATTTTGCTGCTTTAAACAATGATTTCGAATTATATGAATTTACCAAAAACGAATTAAAAAAGTTTCCCTTAAAACTCGAATATGCTTTTTTGGCAAGAGTTAAATTAAAAAGTTTTTACAATGTTTATGTTATAAAAACATCAAATCCAAAACTGTATTTTCCGATTATGTATCCGTTTTACTTATGGGAAAAAACTGATTATAATTATTATCAAATATGTGATATTTATTCGTGTCTAAAAAGGAGTGAAAATTTTGGAGAAATTGATAAATTTTTTAAAAACATTAGATATTAAATCTTTAAAAAAAAGCCTTGACGAAATTACACTTTACTCCGCGGCACTAAGTTTTTATACTGTTTTTTCTCTTGTTCCGATAATTTTAATTATTTTAAGTATTTTTGCTTCAAGCCCCTTTTTTAGTGAATTTTACACAAAACTTGAAACTTTTATAGCATCAAACATTTTACCTACAAACCAAGAACTTATTAAAGAATATTTGACTCATTTTTTAAGTAACTCTTCAAAAATGGGAATAATAGGAGGTTTTTATATTTTAATCACCTCTATTTTATTCTTTGATAACTATGAAACAATTATTGCCAAAATTTTCAAACAGGAAAAAAGAAATTTATGGGAAAAAATTAAACTTTACTGGACAATGCTTACACTTTTTCCCGTTCTTTTCGCAGGTGCTATGTATTTATCCATAAAATTTCAGTTTTTTCTTGATAGCTCCCATATTACTTCAGGAATAAAAATTGCCAAAATAGTGCCTTTTTTACTTATATGGCTGACTTTTTTCCTGGCATATAAACTAACTTTGATAAACGAAACGACAAAATCCACTATTATTGCTTCATTTTTAGTAAGTATTGCGTTTTTTGTTTCCAAAAACATTTTTATCTATTATGTTTTGATAAATAAAACTTATACTACCATTTACGGTTCTATTTCCATATTACTTTTTATGCTCTTATGGATATATATCAACTGGATTATTTACATAAGCGGTATTTACTTAATAAAGTATTTGGATATAATTTCACAAAAAAGGAGTAAAAATGGATATCAGCAAAATTAAACCTGGAAATCCAGAAGAAGCGGTTAACGCAGTAATCGAAATTCCACAGGGAAGCAATATCAAATACGAACTTGATAAGGAAAGCGGTGCAATTTTCCTTGACAGAATTCTTTACGGAAGCCAGTTTTATCCGGCAAACTACGGATTTGTGCCTAATACTTTAGCGGATGACGGAGACCCTATCGATATACTTGTTATCAGCAGCGAAAGTGTAATACCGGGAACTGTTATCAAATCAAGGGTTATCGGTGTGTTAATTATGGAAGACGAGAGCGGAAAAGATGAGAAAATAGTAGCGGTTCCTGTTACAAAACTTGACCCTAAAATGGCTAAAATCAACGACCTTTCAGATTTAGCTGAAATAGAATTAAATCAAATTAAACATTTCTTCGAAACATATAAAGACCTTGAACCTGGAAAATGGGTAAAAGTTACAGGATATGCAGGAAGAGATAAAGCGATTGAGCTTATAAAAAAAGCAATAGAAAATTATAAATAATTCTCTTTTTTTTCTCTCTTTGTTACAATTTTACACAACTAAACCAATCAAATAATAAAATTTTCTCAGATGCTATATTTATGCTGCGTTTTTTTCTTATGATAAAAAAAACACAGTAAAGGAGATTTAATGACAACAGAAGTATATTACCCTCATAAAGAATTATTCGAAAATCCTGAATTTAAAAATATGTGCGAATATTGGGAAAAAGTAGAAGAGTTTGAAAAAGATTACGAAGGAACTTGGGCGAAACTTGCAAGAGAAAAAATCGACTGGTTTGAAGATTTCAATACAACTCTTGATGAATCTAACGCACCGTTTTATAAATGGTTTGTAGGTGGAAAA
>Ga0256838_1000175_pt1 | contig 45161 bp, 38 predicted proteins | sample 4571419metaG_FD_185978 | JGI IMG/M metagenome (GOLD analysis project Ga0256838, IMG submission 185978) | Hydrothermal vent microbial communities from Guaymas Basin, Mexico - 4571-419 | ecosystem: Environmental > Aquatic > Marine > Hydrothermal vents | place: Mexico: Guaymas Basin | collected... | reverse complement strand
TTAAAGCATCTATCGCTGCTACTATTAAAATTAATGGTTATCTTGTTAAAAAGGAAGAAGGCGAGAGCCTTGATGACGTTATCGCAAAAATTAACCAAATGAACATAGGCATCTATGCTTCCAAAGTGGACATCGCTACTGGTACCCAAGCATTGTATTTGCGCACAGAAGACTACGGTAAAGCTGCTAAACTCGTCATCGAAAGCACCGCTCAAGACAGCGACGCATTTGGAGTTACAAACTCAGATCTTGGATCATTTATTGGGGAGAACGTTAAGATAGCAATCAGGTCAGTTGGAGGTAGCTCTTCTGAAACTTATGAGGGAGACGGAACAGTAGTTAGAATAAATGATATTGGCAAAGCTTGGAATGGTCTTGTCCTTGACGTAAAAGCTCCATTAAGCGCTCATGCTCAAATTTTTGTTGGCGAAGGAAGAGACTTTAAATTACACGTTGGTCCAAATAAGGATCAAACTATCAATATTTCTATTAAGAGGATGGATGCAGCTTCTCTTGATATAGCTGACTTAGATCTAACTTCATCAGAATCCGCTGAAGAAGCTATCTCAAAAATCGATGAAGCAATCAAAACTGTATCTCGCGAACGCAGCAAAGTTGGAGCTTACGTCAACAGACTTGAGCACAGTGTTCAGTACTTGCAAATTGAAGAAGAAAACACCGTTGCAGCAGACTCCATGATCAGAGATGCAGACATAGCAAAAGAATCCACAGAGCTTGTCAAGTGGCAAATTTTACAACAGTCCGGTATGGCAATGCTTGCTCAAGCAAATGCTAGACAGCAAGTTGCTCTTCAGCTATTAGGTTAAATGATTAAAATTTAACTAAATTTAATTTATCTATTAAAAATTTTAATTACTTTCCGAAAAATAATTGGATTGAGGTAGGGGGCCCATGATGGGCCCCCTCAATTAATGGGGGTGGGGAACATGGAGGTTAAAAACGTTAAAGTAACTAATCCCCCTACAGTTAACAGCTCTAAAAACACTCATTTATCAACCGAAAAATTAATACCCAAGAATAATATCAAGAAAGAAAATGTACAAAACAAAGATTACATTCAAGTAAATGCTGATAAACTAAGAAAAGAACTTGAAGAGGCTAAGCAAACCCTTAACAAAACACTTAAGGCTTTAAACTTATCTGTAAAAGTTGAAATAGATGACTCTACTGATAAATTAGTTGTAAAAGTTATCGATAGAAAAACTGGAAAAGTTATAAGAGAGCATCCTCCAGAGATGCTTCTTAAATTCTACAAGAGGATGCGTGAAGCTTTGGGATTAATTGTTGACGATATTATTTAGTAGAACAGTAGTACCTAGTAGGAAAGCTTTGCCCGTATTGGGGTGGTGGTTATGGCAAATAAGGTTAATTTCAATGTTTTTACAAGTGGTATAGACTTCAATAGTATTATAGATGCTCTTGTATCATTGGAAGCCCAAAAACTTACTGATTTAACAGAAAAACAAAAGCTCTATACAGATCAAAAAATTGAGCTTCAAAATCTAAATAGCATGTTGACAAGCTTTAGATTGGATTTATTTGATTTGACACTTAATAAAACGTTCAGTTCATTCAAAGCAACTTCATCAAATGAAGATATAGCTAGTGCCTCAATAGACTCAAGTACACCTGTTTTAGGCTCCTTTACCGTTGAAGTGAATCAACTTGCAACACCTACGAAGGTTGAAAGTAGCACACAAATTGGAGGAACAATAGATCCAACTGCTGTAATAGCCACTCAAAAGTATCGTGATAAGATAACAGCAGGAACATTTACCATAAATGGCGTAGAAATCTCTATTGATCCAAATACAGACACGTTAAATGATGTTATTGATAAAATCAACAACTCAGGAGCTGGAGTCATTGCTTCCTATGATGATACAACAGATAAAATCACTCTTAAAAACGCAACTACTGGAGATAGTGCCCGAATTGTCGTAGGAGCTTCAACCGATACAAGTAATTTTTTGGAAGTAACAGGACTTCTCGGCGCTTATCAACAGCTGGATTCAGATGATACTAACTACGTAGAAGGAATGTATCACTTGGGAGCTATAAATCCTAAGGAAGAATTAGCTGACACTAACTTTGCCACTGCAATAACTGAGGGAGAAATTAAGATAAATGGCGTATCAATTTTTATTAATCCTTATACCGATACACTTGAAGATGTTCTTTCTAAAATAAACAATTCTGAAGCCGGAGTAAGGGCATGGTACGATCCCGTAAAAGACGCAGTCGTCATGGAATCCACAGTGCCCGGTGCTTACGAAATAAACTTTGAAGAGGTAAGTAGTAACTTTTTAACAGCCACAAACATAATAGGTGCAACTCAAGAACTTGGACAAAATGCTCAAATAACCATAAACGGATCAACAGTACTCTATTCAAACACCAATGAATTCGAATACGGTGGAGTAAAAATCAATGTCAATCAAACCGGTACTACAACAATAACTGTGGACCGAGACATTGATAAAGCAGTCGACGCCGTGAAGAAAATGGTCGATGGTTACAACGAAATAATAGAAAAAATTTATAAACTTTATAAGGACAAAGATTCTCCTCTTCATAATGACAACACAATAATGATGATTGCTGATAACATAAATCGCCTTATATTTGACAGAGTAGCAGTTGGAATCGGTATATCAAGCGCTGATCAAATTGGTCTTTCCACATCTAAAATAGACGTAGGAAGCACTGACTGGCAAGAGGGAACGTATATTCCAAAAATAGAGCTAGATGAATCCAAGCTGCGCGAAGCACTACGAAATAATCCAGACCAAGTTTATGAATTCTTCAACTTGCAAGATGGCGATTTAACAACTCAGCAAGGTGTAGCAATAAGACTTCGTGACTACCTTCAGGGCTTAACAGATGCAGGAACAGGTGTACTGACACAACGTATAAAATACGCTGATGAGGCTCTTGAAGACGTAGCAATCAAAATCGATGACTTCCAGAAACATTTAGATGAATACAGAGAAAGCCTTATCTTAAAATACTCAGCAGTTGACTCTCAATTAAGTGATCTAAATTCTCAGCTCAATTGGCTACAAGCTCAATTTGCATCACTTCAAACATCTACTAAAAAGTAATGTGAGGTGATTTTATGAACGAGTACTTGAAAATGAGAATCCAAACAGCCACTCCTCTTCAACTTGTTATTATGCTCTATGATGGAGCAATTAAATTCATGAGAGCTGCTATAAAAGAAATGGAAAAAGGAAATGTTGAAAAACAAAACGAACTACTTGTAAGAGCTCAAGACATAATAACAGAGCTTTTAATATCTCTTGATGAAGAGAAAGGTGGAGATATTGCTAAAAATTTGAAAATGTTATACATATATATGAAAAACCGCTTGATTGAAGCAAATATTAACGACGATATAAAGGCAGTTGAAGAAGTCATTGAATTAATGAAAAGTTTAAAAGAAGCATGGGTAGAAGTTGAAAAACGTGAACGCACCAAAGCAGCAACTACAAATTCAAAGCCAACCCAACCAACTTCAACACAACTAACCATTTAATGGAGGTACATAAATGCACGAGTTAATAGCTCTTTTAAGAAAAAAGCTATCCATATTAAAATCCATTTCATCCACCGAAGAACTTGATAAAAAAATTCCCAAGATAACTGAACTTGACAAAAAAATCATTCCTATACTCGAAAACTCCAAGTTTGAGGAGGATTCTGAAGTCTCTAACCTCCTATCACTTATTTATAACGAACTTTTAAGGATTAAATCTATAGTAGAAGCAGAGTACAAAAGACTCTCTGAAGAGAAGAAAAATCTAGAAAAAGAACTCAAAAACCTAAACAAACGCTTAAAATTTGCACAACACTTACCGAATTATAGAATTGGAACAACCTTTTTTGATAAGGAATTTTAAGAGGGGGGATAGAAGTGGAGATAAAATTCAATCCAAACTACAATGTAAATACAATTGAAACTACACAAAACCAAAGGCACCTTAACTTGAGAAAGAAGGAACAGCAAAATAAAAATGTTGATGCCGCTTCCCCAAATGAAACTGACTCTGTAGATATAGAACTTTCAAAAGTAAATGCAGATGCAACTCAAACAGATATACAAACCCTCAAAGAGGCAGATGCTCTTATCGCAAGACTTAAAGAAGAGATGCTCAATTCTTCAGAAGAAGTAAAAGGCGTTCATAAGTTCAATCGTGAAAGAATCTATTCATTACTAGTGGATATAGAAGTTTAAAGGAACTTTCCTAAGTATACTCTTGGAAGGAGTGTTAAAGTTTGAAGTTCTTAGCTTCAAAAAATGAAGGACCACTCGTTTTATTTTCAGTCCCTTTCGACTCAACAAGCTCAGGTTTTCCTGGTTCAAAATTTGCAGGTAATCGCATAAGAGAAGCAAGTATAATGTTGGAAGAGTTTTCACCACTATGGGTTTCATCATTAGAGGAAGTTCCATTCAGAGACAGCGGAGAAATAGAGGTATCTTGCGACACAAATAAGATGCTCGAGGAAGTGGAAGAAACTGCTTCTTCAATTCTTTCAAATGAGCAAACTTTTCTCATGATTGGTGGAGAACACACAGTAACATTGGGAGCGGTCAGAGCCTGTCTAAAAAAGTTTGGTAAGCTTCGCGTAATACACCTTGACGCCCATGCAGATTTGAGAGATTCATTTGAAAACACCAAATATAATCATGCCACAGTAATGCGCCGTGTATTCGAAGAGGGGGCAGAGTTGTTTCAACTTGGAATAAGAAGCTTCTCACGTGAAGAATGGGAATTTGTTAAAACTTACAAAACTTTATTCGATTTTGCCGATTCAATTCCATCTGATCTTCCAATATACATTTCAGTGGACCTAGATGTATTCGATCCCGCAGTATTTCCCGGTACAGGAACTCCTGAACCGGGCGGCATATTTTGGGATGACTTCGCAAGATTTGTCAAAAGCATACCATGGAATAAAGTTGTTGCTATAGACGTGGTTGAATTTTCCCCTCTTGTCGAAGATAAAGTATCCGCTATACTAGCTGCAAAAGTTGTAAGAGAATTAATTCTAGGTTGGTTCTCTGCTAGAATCTCAAAGCTTAAGTAAACCAAGTAAGAAATGGAGGCTTTACTGTGAGACAATTAAAGATACTCGTATCAAACGATGATGGAATAGAAGCAATAGGCCTTCGTTTTCTGGTACACGCTGCTTCAAAATTTGGAGAGGTATTTGTAAGTGCTCCTCGCTATCAAAAAAGCGCAAGCAGTCAAGCTGTAACTTTACTCCAACCAATAAAAGTGGAAGAGTTCAGTATACCAGAAGCTAAAAAAGCTTTTGCAGTCTACGGCACTCCGGCTGATGCTGCCAAGTTCGGCTTATATGAAGCGTTTCCCGACTGCAATATAGTTCTCTCTGGAATAAATGCTGGGCCAAATTTGGGAACAGACATCCTATACTCAGGCACCGTGGCAGCAGCGGCAGAAGCAGCAATAATGGGAAAGTTTGGAATTGCCGTATCTGTGACAGACTATAAACCTACAGAAGAAGTATTGTCATGGATTTTACCATCACTTGAAGCAACATTGCATTTCATATTTCAACTTATAGATGAAAAACCAACTATATCTTCCAAACTTTTCAATGTCAATATTCCTCCACTACCTCTTGAGGAGATAAAAGGAGTAAAGTTCACTTTTCAAAATCCATTTTTCTGGTTTGACAAGTTCAAACCGTGCTTCTCTCCTCATGGTATAAAATACTACTGGTTAACTGGTGAGAAAACAAATATTCTAACTGCTCCAAACTCCGATGAAATTGCCGTTAAAAATGGATATATTTCAATAACCCCACTAACAGTTGACATGACTGATTACACTACTCTAAAAGAACTTAACAACATAACTGTAAATCTCGAAAGCTTTATAAGCAGAGACTCACCTTACTAATTTTACTTGTCCTCACATATACCCCCAACCAAACCAGCTAAATGTTTTTTTAGAGAATCTATCATTTTCTTGTTTAATCCCAATTTTTTCAACTCAGCTCGATCTGCCCTAGCTATCTCATCAAGAGAAGCAAAGTTACTCACAAGCTTTCTGGCTGTTTTTTCACCTATGTGGGGAATCTCTCTTAATACCCCTTCAAGCACCTGCCTTTCTCTCAAACTTCTGTGATACGACACTGCAAACCTGTGTGCTTCATCCCTCAAAAGTATTAGCATCCTTCCCCATTCCTGATCCAATGATATCCTGATCCTCCTCACAACAAACTTAGCCCAATCTTCAACTACAAGTAGTTCTTCTTCTTGCTTGGCAATTCCAGCCAGCACAAATTCATCTCCCCTAAAAAATTTTCTTAAAACGCTTAAAGCAGCCCTTAATTGCGGCTCTCCTCCATCTAAAATAACAACATCAGGCAACTCTAACCTCGCACTTCTAACTCCATCTTTATCCAACTTAAACCTCCTTCTCATAACCTCACGCATACTTGCAAAGTCATCTTGACCAACCACATTCAACCTATAACGTCTGTACCTAGACTTTTCTAATCTTCCTGCAACCATAACAACGCGAGAGGCAACATTAAAACTTCCATAAAGAGTTGATATATCATAGCACTCAATTATGGACGGCCAACGACCAAAAAGAACACTCAATTTTTCCAAACCCTCAACACGTTTTCTCTGACTCTCAATCAGCTGAGAATCCTGCCTTCGGTTTTCAATGACTTTGTAAGCCCATTCAACCAGTTTCCTATCCAATTTTTCCAAACTCAGTAATTTCAAAGGCACATCCGTATTTTCTTTTAGTCTATATTCTTCCAAAAGCTCTAAAGGAAGATATATCTTTTCCGGAAAGCCATACATATAAAGTGATTGAAAAAACCATGAAAGGGCAACCTCTACATCCGGCAACACCTCAAACTTTGAGTAAACAACTCTTCCTCTATCTCCAAAAACCAACATAGTAAAGACAAATTCCCCCAGTCCTTTAACCTCTTCTCTTTTTATAAAAAGAGCAGCAATTTTTCCTGAAAATCCATACTTCACCTCAAGCATATTAAGAGCTTTGGCAACATCTCGCCAATAAGAAGCCTTTTCATACTCAAAGCATCCACTTGCCTCCTTCATCTTCCGCAAAGCTTTATCTCTCCACATCTCAACCAGTCTCTCATCCCCCATTAAAACTCTTATAGCTTCCGCTACACGCTCACTATAATCAGTATCAACCATTTCACACACTCCAGAACAATATCCAAGCTGACCATACAAACACAACCTTTTTCTCAATCTAGCACACCTTCTCAATCGGTACTCAGAAGCCAACCAATCGTACAAAACCCTTGCCAAATTTGCTGAATGAATAGGACCAAGCTTATATTTTAGTTTTCCTTTGGGATTTCTAACATATAACAGCGCAGGATACTCTTCATCAGTAATCACTATGTATGGATAACTCTTATCATCTTTAAACTGAACGTTGTGCTTGGGGCGCCACTCTTTTATAAGACGTGCCTCAAGTAGCAAAGCCTCAGCCTCCGTCGAGGTTGTATAAATCTCTATCCAACGTGCTTGTGCCACAATTAAACCAGATTTGTAACTTGATCTTTTAAGATGAGATCGCAATCTATTTCTTAAATTTTTTGCCTTTCCAACGTAAATTGGCTCCAACTCAACATCTAAAAAGACGTAAACCCCGGATAAATTTGGTATCACTTTAAAATTTCTCTCAACTTCACCAATAGAAATTCGCACAGTCTCATCACCTTATAACTATATTTTTGACCTCACTTCTCCTCAAGTAGTATTTTAAATATAATGAACTAAAAGAGACAAAAGGAGTGGGAAAATGTGAAAAATTTAGAACGAGTAGAGAAAATTGCCGCCACTTATAACAAACTAATCACTCCCTACGATGAGTGGTATAAAGCTAATAAATGGATTTACGACCTCGAGATTGAATGTGTAAAAAAAGCCCTGCATCTCATCAAAAAAGAGACAGGTTATGTTAATGCAATAGAATTTGGAATAGGAACCGGACGCTTTGCAAGTTACCTTCACAATCCAGAGGAAAAGATAAACTTAAAGTTCGGCATGGATATAAGCCTTGAAGCTTTAAAAATTGCTAAAAAACGCGGTTGTATCGTTTGGCTTGCTGATATGAATTCAGTAAATTTCAAGCCGGGAATATTTAATACGTTTGTATTCATCACATCTTTTTGCTACTTAACAAAATATGAAAAAGCCAACATTTTAAAAACACTCAAACTGCACTCTGAAAATACCAGCTCTTTTATTATAGTAGGAACTGTTCCTGGAGAAACTCCTTTGGGCCAAATTTACTCTCAGCAACGTAATTACATAGAATTTTTCTCACACATTGAGGAATTTTCCACTTCCGAAGAACTGATAAATCTTTTTGAAAGCCAAAGCGCAAAATTTGTGAAGTATTGGGGATTTAAAATTGTAGATTCCGACAGTTCATCCAGCATAAAGGAAGAAGTTAACGATTTCACAGTATTTCTATTCAAACTGGAATAACAACAAACTTTACTCTTTTACCAATACCATATAACCATATGGAGGTAAATAATAGGTAAACTCTCCTCCACCTTTATGTTCTACATTGTAAATATAATCCTTCCACTTTCCCTGAGGCAAATCAAACTTTAAATAATATCCTCTTCTTCCAAAATTTACAGCCACAAGCACTTCACTGACACCGTGCCATCTTCTCCACATCAAAACCTTAGCATCTTTGTCAACCTTCCAAAATTCAAGATTGTAAAGATCTCTTAAAGCCGGATTATTTACTCTCAAATGTACAAGTTTCTTATAGTGGTCAAATAAATTACGATTTTTCTTAAGTAAACTCCAATTAAGTTTATTTTGATCAATCGTTTTAGGCTTATCAACTCCAAACTCCTGCCCCATCCAAAGCATTGGAACACCTCTAGCAGTTAATACAACCACTGCTGCCAAAAAACTTTTCTTTAACGCCAAGTAGTGAGATAGACCATTAGTATAGCACTCATAAAGTATTCTCTCCTCATCATGATTTTCAGCATAATTAACAACGCAGTAACCATTTGGATAGTGATCACCGTATATAGCACTAGCCATTGCTCCAACATCAGGAGCATTTCCTTCAAATACACCCTCTCTCAAAAGAGCTTTTATTCTATCATGAAATACATCGTGCCATTCAGCATCCATTTCGCTATTCCAAACAGCCCCTGCATCCTCAGGTAGATACTCCCCTATCAGGAAAAGATTACGCCCATACTTCCTAGAAATCCTTCTTGCCTGAGCCATTATCCAGCACATACCATCCCAACCAACTCCCCGTATATAATCAAACCTTATACCATCTATGTGATACTCCTTCACCCAATACTCCAAAACTTCAGCTATAAAGCGCCGAGTAGCAGGTTTCGAACAATCAAAATCTGGAAATCCCCATGGATTTGGTGAGCATCCAAACCATATACGCTTATCACACGGTGCCCACCAATCTTCAAGCTTAGCGAGAGGTGATTCTGGCCCAGTGTGATTGAAGACCATATCCAACACAACTGCTATTCCATTCTTGTGGGCTTCATTTATGAAACTTTTCAAATCATCAGGAGTACCATAAGCTTTCTCTGGTGCAAAATAATAAGCTGGATTGTATCCCCAGCTGTAATCCATTGGAAACTCAAATATGGGCATCAACTCAACCGCTGTAATTCCCAATTTTTTCAAATACGGTATCTTCTTTATAAGGGCCTTAAATGTCCCTTCCTTGGTAAAATCAGCAACGTGTATCTCGTAGATCACCCATTTTGCATGATCAGTTTGAAAATCAGCATCTTCCCACTTAAAAACTTTCTGGGGCCACCAAACAACTCCACAAGGCCCCTTCTCATTCCAATCCACCTGTCTTGCAGCAGGATCTCCAATAACCTTCCCATCAACCACAAAGTAGTAACGATAAGAAACAGGATTTTTATTCATTTGAGGAAAATAAACCTTCTTATACCACCATCCACCACTCTTCTCCATTAATCCCTCTACAGCATCCCAATCATTGAAATCCCCAACCAATGAAACCCTCTTTGCTCGTGGCGCGTATAGAACAAAGAGTATTCCATCATCAAAGTAATTTGGCCCTAAATGAACTTTATTTGGGGAAAATCTAAAATCCCCAAGGCTGATATTTTTCAGAGAAGCAGCTCCAATTAGTAAACTTGTCGAAATTGCTAGTATTAATAATATTCTTAACGCACTTCCAACAAATCGAATCATTTTTCTACCCCCTACCCACAAAAAGTAAATACACCCACTACCTTTCTACATTTAATTTTAACCTAACGCACGATAAATGTTTCATTTTTAAAGTAGAGGAGCTTACAAATGGTTTGGTATCATTTTTTTAGAACCCGTTCCCTTAAGTAAAGGAGTGGTAGTTGTGAAAGAAATACTAATTGCCCTTGCAGGGGGCATCTCATCCCTACTTTCACCATGTATTCTTCCACTACTTCCTGTCTACTCATGGTTATTTGCTACAGCTTCTGTCGCCGGATACATTGGTTTTGTAATAGCTTTTTCACTAGTATACGTCCTGCTAGGGGCCGCCTCTTCTGCAATCGGTGCTTTTCTAATCAAATGGCAGGGATGGATACTGGTAATCCTTGGAATAGTTTTGCCACTTACAGTGATCTTCAAGCATAAAATCTTTAAAGTTCAAACCAGCACAAATACAAAAACCGCTTCTTCCTTTTTCGAAGGCTTTGGATTAGGTCTTGGCATGGCAATGGTATGGACAGGATGTGTAGGACCAGTTCTGTCAAGTATACTCTCAATTGCAATGCAGCAAAAGCTTTTCAAAGCTGTAGTTATGATGCTAGCCTACACGGTCGGACTTCTTGCCCCATTTTTTGCACTTCTTGCACTCATAAAAGTCAAACCCGAGATCAAAAAGTTCCTATCTAACAAATACGTTATGAAAGCTGGAGATATTCTTGTATTCTTAATTTCTGCCTGGTTGCTTTATAAAGGAATAATGATAATCAAAACTGGGGGGATAAGTTGGTAATTTATACCCATTGTTTAATTCATCATTGAATTTTTAGCTATGTTCCTCCCTAGTAACAGAGCTGTAAGCTATAACGTAATCCACTAAACTTGCCACAACTAGAATTAGTGAAATCCAGAAAAAACTTTTAATCAAGTAAAACCAAAAGGTAGAATTTCCAACTTTTGCTGCTAAAAAGACAACTCCTCCTGCATAAAGCGATAAAAACACAGTCTTCCATTTTCCTAACCACTTAGCAGCTATGTCAACGCCCCTTTTGACCATCTCAACTCGCAATCCCATAACTACAAGTTCCCGGGCAAACCATATCGTCACAAACCACCATGGAACTTCAAACTTCATAAATATTGGAACAAGCAAAACCTTGTCAGCAACAGGATCAAACAACTTTCCCCAGAACGTAACACCGTATTTTCTTGCAAAATATCCATCAAACCAATCCGTAAGTGCAAAAGCAACATATAGCCAAAACGCTACTTTAGGAGCATATGGAAAAACAATCACTACAATAAATCCACCCACAAATCGTGAAAATGTTAGAATATCCGCCACTTTGCTAAAAAGCTTCATACACTGAAAATTCCCTCCTTTCATTTAAAAACAAACAATCACACAACCATGACCAATCTTCCACTTTCATCAATCTTATCAAACCTTCCAACTACAAAGTCACCTATCTCATACTCACTATCATCTGCCTCCACTATTATGTACTCCTCTGTATCATCTGGTTCAAACCATCCCCGTGCCAAAAAGCAATCATTATCAGTATCATAAGCTACTAACAACACCTCTCCATCTTCCCCCACAAACTTTTCATTAACTTGAGCCATAAGCCACTCTTGAACAGCATAAGCCTTACGCTGCCTCTCTAGTTTTACCTCAATTTCTAAGTCTCCCAATTTAAAACTCTCAGCCCACGGATCCGGATCGTAATAGAAAAATCCGGCTCTATCTAATTTTAAAAGCTTTAAATCTTCTAGAAATTTTTTAAAATCTTCCTCAGTTTCAGTTGGCCACCCGACTATAAAAGCACTCCTTAAAAATGCCCGTTTTCCATGTGCTGAAGCAGTTCTTCTTATTCTACTAACTAATTCAAATACATCATCACGCGAATAGCGTCTTTTCATCTCCTTCAAAATCCGACTGTTCGTGTGCTGAAAGGGAATGTCAAAGTATGGAACAAATAATTTAGACTTCAACAAAAAATCTATCAATTCATCGTTTACTTTAGCTGGATACATGTAAAGAACTCTAAACCACACCTTATCCTCTACAAAATTTGAAAACTCATCTTCAAGTTTGTTTAACAACCAAACAATATCCTGACCACCTTTTTCCCCTCTCCAAGCTGTAGTATCTTGAGCCACCAAGTTTATCTCCCTTACTCCCTCATTTAACCGTAATTCAACATCTTTTAGAATTTCATCTGCTTTTCTAAAAACCACATTCCCTCTCAAATGCGGAATTATACAGTAACTGCAACGATTAGAACATCCCTCCGCAATTCTTACGTGAGCGGTAAGAGGATCAAGAGAAAATCTATGGATAGTCATCGTAGAAGACGGCTTATCCAGCAATAGTTCCTGTTCATTTAAAACACTCTTCACAACTTCATCAACAGGAGCAACATCTATGAATCTCAACCTACCACTTATCCATTCATCATAGTAATAGTCTTTAAGTTCTTCATAAGCTCTTCTCACAACACACCCCACTACAAACACTTTTTTTAAATTCTCAAAATTAAGAAGCCATTCCATATACTCCTTACTTTCTAAAAAAGCAGGTGTTATAAATGTACAGCTACTCATTAAAGCAACATCTGCTTCCTCCGGAGAAAAGGTTATCTCAACTCCTGCTGCTTCAATCCCCGCAAGTATCTCTTCAAACTCCCTCCTTACTCTAGGACATCCTAGGGGTACTGGAAACAGTTTCACAGCTGCCATCAGTATGTAACACCACCTATTTAATTTACTACAACTCTATGTCATCCATACCAGACAGCGACTTCTCAATGTGCACAATTGCATTGCGTGCCTCTTTTGCTAAACGAGAAGCCGGATCAATCTCTAAGACCTTTTCATACTCTTCCTTAGCCTCCTCAACCATTCCCTTTATTCTGTAAACTCCTGCCAACTTAAAACGAGCATCTATGTAGTTAGGCTCTATCTTTAAAGCTTCTCTGTAAGCATCTATAGCTTCGTTTTTGGCATTTCTTTCTATATTCTCGTTGTAAGTATTTCCAAGCTCAAGTTTAACTCTAGCATCATTTTTGAACTTTTCAGCAATTTTTAACATAATACTCATGGCATCTTCGTATTTTCTGCGTCCACTCAAAGCCTCACGCTGATACAAATCTCGCAAAGCAAAGTATGCCTCTTTAAGCTCAGGCTCCAAAGATATTGCTTGCTTTAAATAACCTTCTATCGTGGACACATCCTCCTCATCAAGGATAAGAGGAGCTAGAGCAAGAAGGGTTAAACAGTATTCTAAAAGAATAAGCGGATCTTCCATATTTTTCTTAACTTTCATTCCCAGCTTTGCCTTCTGCTGTCTGAATAGCTTTTCTCTTTCATTTTGATCAACTGTGTATTTTAAAAGCTTAGTTTTCTTCTCAAGATAAGCTGGATCTACATATTCAGTGTATAACTTTTCATAAACTTCCTGAGCCTTTACGAATTCTCCCATAGTTTCAAGTACATGCGCTTTTAAAACCAATATTTCCTCTTCTTCAGACATCTCTTCCAATATCTGTAAAGCTTCATCAAAGTTTTCTTCACGACGCAGAGCATCAGCAAGGGCAAGCTTTGCTTCTCTTTTATCTTCAACCATCCTAAGATGATGTATTCCTTTGCTTCTAATCTCATCTTCAGAAACAGTATAGGTAGGTAGATAGGCCATTAGATACCCTAAATCATAATTGTAGCTCGAATCAGAAGAAACCTTTTCTTTTAACAATGAAATCAAATCATCGTAATTTGGAGCAGCAACTTTTGGAGCAGCAAAAGCTGCTTTTACAATTTCTGATATCCAAGCCGCTCTGAAAGCAAAATCTAGATCCGTATTTTGATACAACCACTTCAAATATTGGCTTGCCCTTGCATGATCAAATGCTCTACTAGAGGAAGTAACAATCTTCTTTGCAAAGTAAACCTTCTTCTCACCTTCGCTATTTTCAAAAGCTCTTTCGTACTCGAAAGCTGCCTGATTGTACTCTTCCTGCTGCTCAAATATGGTAGCCATCTTCTCACGTGCTTCAATATTTGTCGGATCTATATCAACAACTGCTTCGTATTCTAAAAGTGCTTTACTCAACTCTCCCTCTTCCTCAAATTTTCTAGCAGCTTCAAAGTGCTCTGTAAGCTTCTCTTCTATTTCAGAACGCTGAACCTTTGCCAACCAATCTAGAGCCTCCCTGTTATTCGGTTCATTAGCCAATACAATGTTGTAATACTTTCTTGCTTCCTCAATTTCTCCTTTTTCCGAGTAATAACGCGCCACTTTCAAAGCTGCCTCAACAAGGGTACCATCAAGCCTTACAGCACTTTCATAAGCCTCAACTGCTTCATCAAGTCTCCCAAGCTCTTCATAGCACTTAGCTTGTAAAAGACGCGCTTGAGCATTCGTAGGATCAAGTCCAAGCACTTCTTCCACTTCTTCAAGCGACTTGTCAAACTTCCCTTGTTTAAACAGCAATTTCGCATACTCAAGACGAACCTCAACAGCTGCAGGATTTGAACTAACACACCTTTCTAAGTGTTCAAGTGCTTCCTCAAGAGCATTCTCCTTTATCAAGATCTTGGCTAACTCAAGATTTGCTGTAAAGTTATTAGGATCAATCTTCAAAACCTCTTCCAACTCAAGTTTTGCGCTCTCAACAAGACCCTTATCTAAAAATACTCGAGCAGAATTAAGCCTTTCCTCAACTTTCTTCTCAAACCATATATTACGCACTTCCATGTACTTGGTATAACATTCAAAGCTAAATGGCTGTTTGTAAACCGCTATTTTGTAGGAACGCACAGCTTCTTCTATGTCATTTTTGTAGAATGCAATCTCAGCTTTTATAAAGCTGTAAAGCATATGATCTTTATTGACAACTTCAGCAAGTTTTTTCTCAGCCTCCTCAATAAACATCTCTTCTCCCATTTTCTCTGCAAGTCTTACGTATGTTTTAGCAAGTGCAAGCTTTATTCTATCATCAGAAGACTCTTGCTCTAACTTTTTCAGCTCAGCTACCGCCTGATCGTACATCCCCATCTCGTAATAAATCTCTGGAAGCATCATATAAGCGGTTATATTTTTGAACTTCTCAATCATCTTATCAGCATAAGCCTTAGCCTGAGCAATATCTCCTCTCTTTGCTGCTATTAAAGCTTTTAATACCATAAGCTTTTCGTTCTCTTCAACCCCAAGCCACGAATCCACTATCTCTTGAGCCCTATCAAGCATGCCAACTCCCATATATACAAAAGCAGCATCTATAGCCACATTCACATTTCTATTTTGAAGTCTCAAAACTTCTTCCAAAAGTTCCATTGCCGACTCATATTCACCTTTGACTGCACTCAACTTTGCAACTAAAAGTTTATCTTCCCAATTCCCCTCTATTAGCTTCTCCGCAACACTTTCAAATAGGTAATTATCAACTTCTGCCAAAGCCGCTATTAAAAGATATCTCATACCGGTATGAGTCAGCTTTTCCTCTCGCATTGCCACCTTAAGGTAACCAAACGCCTTGTCAAACTGCCCAACGTTCCACAACGCAATTGCTATAGACTCATACAACTCAACCTTTCCTTCCACAAATTCTTCCACTTGGGAGAAGTAATTAGCAGCCTCGGTCAAATCTCCAAACTTGCTGTGAACCTCCCCCGCCACTATCAGCCACTCAGGATCTGTCTCATCTCTGTGATAATCAAGCCACTTGTAGGATTGAACCTTATCTTCTTTAGCAGCATATACACGCGCAAGGAGTAAAGAAACGCGCTTATCCTTCTCCGGCAACTTTTCCAAAACTTCAATTGCCTCGTCATACTTCCCCTGCTTGTACAGTGAAAGAGCATAGTAATAACTCAACAGATTATTTCCCCTGTAGTACTTTTTCAAAACCTCCGCAGCCGAAACAGGATCCTCTTCCACTCCTCTTATAGCTTCAAGTAAAGTATTTATTTCCTCATTCTTAACAAACTCAGCATATTCTAAAGCACTCCTCACATCTCCCAACTCAATGTAGAGAATTACCAGCTCTTCAGCCAAATCTGGATATTTTTCCAGCATCTTTTGTGCATATTCAACTGCTAATTCAATATCCACACTCTTTAACAAAGACAATTTTTCTTTAACCACTTCGTATTCATCATCCGAAATACTATCAACAACTTCCAAAGCTTTTTCATAGAGTTTTAACTTAACTAACATTTTTGCCAAACGCAGCTTTTCTTCCACAGACAAGCCATCAAACTCAACAGTGTTTAAAATGGAGGCTGCCTCATCTTCCTTTCCAGAGTTTATATAGAGAGACGCCAACTCTAGCTTTACAGATGGATCATCAGTTGACACGTCCATCAATTTTTTCTTCAATAGAACTACATCATCATCCAAACCCAGGCGCTCTGCAGTCTCTATGGCTTTTACAAGGTAAAATGGCTTATGTTCAGCCAACTTTTTATACATAATATAAGCCCTCTTAACATCTCCCATTCTTTCAGCAAACGGAGCAATTAACTCCAAAACTTCAGCATTTTTTGCCACTTCAAACACCTTAGCAAAACGTTTGTAAAGCTCCGGATCTTCACTTTCAACAATGATTTCAGCTATTTTATCCAAGTAAACAACCTTTTGAAGAGACATCATCTCATGCTTTGCCTCTTGTCTCTCTCCCATTTTCCAAAGAGCATATATTCTCAAAACTCTCGCTTGCGACGAATTGTACTCTTTGAGCACCTGAGAAGCCTGTTCAAACATATTCAGCTCTATTAATCGCATTGCAACATCCAAAGCTCTTTCTTCATCCTCAAATTTTTCAAAGTAGTGGATAGCAGCCCTCGAAAACTCAGAATTATCTCCAACCTTGTAAGCTGATTCCATGTACCTTAACAACAAATCCCTATTATCCACTATTTGATCAAAAAACCTCTTACCAAGCTGATAAACTTCATCAAACTTTGCAAGTGCATACGCACTAACCATTAATATTCTCAAAATCTCACCAAAGAATCCCTTATTAACTATGCCTTCATCTCCTGCTATCTGCCAAACTTTTGTAGCATACTCATACGCTACTGAGTAATCCTGACGCTCAAAGTACATTTTTGCCATCTTGTAATTGTACTCTTCGCTCTCCTCATCAAAATTCTTGGCAACCTCTAAATAATACTCCGCCCTCTCATAATTACCAAGTTTTTGATGAATCTCTGCCAACTTCAAAGCAACATCTCTGTCTTGACTAAGTTGCCAGTACTCCTCCAATAACCTAGCAGCTTCAGACAGCAAACCACTCTCCTCATATAGAAATCCAAGCTTTTTCTTTGCTTCTATTATAGAAGGCTCCAATCTCACAACCTGTTTTAATTCTTCTATCAGAGCAATCTTGTTACCCTCTTTTTCTAAAATCTGAGCTTTTAACCAATGAGCTTTTCCACTACTTGGAAATATCTTAAGAATTCTTTCAACATACTCCTTTGCCACAACGAGTCTTCCCTCTTCTAAAGCTATGCGTCCTAACTCGTAAAGCGCATCCACATACTCTGGATTTAAATTAACCGCCTCTTTCAAGTACTGATAAGCCCCCTTCGTATCCCCTAAGCGCAGCGAATAAACACCCGCAAGATAGCGGAGCAACGGACTGCGAGGCAACGTTTCTATAGCCTGTTCAACAACTTTCAAAGCCGTATCCCAATCTTTCATTTCATCCAAAACTTTCAATAGATCAAACATTACCTCTTGATTAGCAGGATTCTGCCAAAAAGCCTTCAAGTAATAATTTTTAGCCTCTTCCAACTTTCCAAGACGTCTCTTAACCCGCGCGCAAGCAACTAAGAGCTGATAATCCTCATCAACTTTTAAAGCCTTCTCATATATTCTCTCTGCTTCCTCCATGTTTCCTTTCGCTTCATACACCTTTCCAAGCAAGGCATACACATCGTAGTAATCTGGATCCACAGCTAGAACCTGTAGCAAAACCTCTGCCGCCTCATCGTATTTTTTAAGATGATAGTAAGCTCTTCCCAATTCAAACAAGTAATTTGCCCTCATATTGAGAGAAGTAACTTTTTGCAAATACTCAAGTGCTTTATCATACTCCTCCATTTCAAGATAGGTTTTTCCAAGCAAAAATAGAATCTCTTCCTCTGGATGCTCTTCAGCTAACTCACGCAATACTGCAACTGCCTCATCATACTTCCCATTTAATCTATAAAGATTTGCAAGCTCTTTTAAAACATCCACCTTATCACTTCCAGAAACTTTACCTCTCAAACGTTCAAGAATCTCCACCGCTTCATCAATCATTCCTATGGTCTTGTAAATCTTCGCAAGCTCATACATTGCGACGGTGTTAGTTGGATCTAAATCAAGCACCTTTTTAAAATACTCCTTTGCTTTGGTAATATTCCCCCGGTGAAGCTCCATTTTCCCCATCTCTGCCAATACTTCCAAGTTATTAGGCTCCCTTTCTAAAACCTGATTGAAGCACTCAAGAGCCTCATCAAATTTGGCTCCTTTAAGGTAAGCTTTTCCTAAGCGTACAAGATACTTAAGTTGAGAAGTCTTTTCCCACAACCATCTCCATTGAGAAATAGCCTTATCAAGCTGGCCAGTATTTTCCAAAGCCTCCGCCAATTTATTGCGAAAGTCAATATCCTCAGGGTATATTCCAACAACCTCAGTCATTATCTCAACAAGTCGTTGCCAATTTCCTTTTCCTTCCAAAAGCTCTGTAAGCACACTTACAACATCAATATCTGCGGGATCTATATCGAAAGCAGCCTCTAAATATCTGAGTGCCTCTTCCTCTTTTCCAAGAGCCAACATACACTCTGCATACCTCTTTAAATAGGCAGTTACCTCCGGATGACGATTACTCAACTCCTCATAAATAATGCTTGCCTCTTCATATTTACTCAACCTATACTTAATATCTGCTGCCACCTCTAGACACTCATCACTTTCACATCCCTTTTCAAGAGCAACATCTATCCATTTTTCCGCCTCTTCTAGCTTCTCAGATAACCAATAAGCTTTGGCTATCAAAAGATAAGCCTCAACATCAAGCTCAGGAATAGTGGAAAGCTTATTAGCATAATCGAGCGCAACCTGATAAGCCTCGTCTTCTAAATATACCTTGAGTAGCAATTTTAAAACTTCTTTCTCCTTTATTTTTTCCGCAACCTTAGAGGCATAGTATTTAAATTTGTCTTTATCACCGATGGCATAAATGCACAGTGCATATATTTTCAACGCCTTCACATTGTTCTCAACATCCAATGACTCTTCTAAAATCTTCACTGCTTCCTGATAAAAGCCGTTATTGTAAAGCACGTAGGTAAATTTCAAAATAAACTCTTCATCTCTAAGACCAAGGTTGTAAGCCTTCCAGTAGTTTTCTAATTTTAGCTCCTCTACTTTTTCAATTTCTGCTTTTATGTACCAATATATTGGCTGAGTTGTCGGCAACTCTTCCAGTATCTTTTTAAGCTCATCCATTTTGTTCATGTTCATCAAAGCAACTGCATAAAACATACGTATGTATACATCGTGATTATCCGCAAAGTAGATCTCTATTTTTTCCCAAAGCTTTGCCTCTTTTAAAAGTTGTGCAAACAACCTCACAAATTCTATATCAACCTTAGAAGCCAAGTAAATTCTCTCAGCTATATCAACAGCCCTTTCTAGATCAATGCTCTTTAGCCACTTAAGGGCTACTTTGTAAAACTCAGTATCTTGAGGATTAGCATATTCCTCTGCCTCCTCAAAGTAAGTCAAGTTACCAGTAGCTATTGCTTTTGCAAGCAATCCCCACTTACTAGCTGGTTTATCTTTTAACAATTCATCTAGCAAAACAATATCACCATGTTCTAATTTAGTCGCCGCTATCTCTTCTTTAAGTCTCCAATTAACCTTATCCCAATCTTGAATACGCGAAAGGATCAGATCCGCAAACTCCGCTTTCAAAACTTTTAAAGCTAAAACTAAGCACTGCCAATCTCTTTCAATATCAGAAAACTCATTAAACAACAAACTTACATCCTTACTTCTTATCGCACTTTCCAAAACCTGAGGTAACCTCACCCATTCACTTGAAAAACCAGCTTGTTGAGCCAAAAAAGATGCAACTTTGAACTCCTTTTTATATACAAGAGAATTTAAATATGGAAGTTCTTCACCCAACCTGTACATATAGTAAGGATTACTATTTATCCATCCAGAATATCTAGCCAGTAACTCTTTCTTAGCCTCCTCTCCATACTCAGAAGCAAACTCCACATACTCGTGTATACTATCCCTACTCCACTTAACCTCACCACTAACTCTTTTTGCTTCTTGCCAAAAACCACTCCTATAAAGTGCCACAAAGTAATCATACTTAGCAAAAGCCGGAACTTCAATTGAGGAAAATCTTTCCACAGCCTCCCCCCAACGTTTCTCATGTATGGCAATCAAACCCTCAGCTAAAATGCGCATTTCATCCTTCAATCCAGCAGCCATATCTTTCAATTTATCTATGCTAGAAGTCTTCCAGTATATGTTTATAAGCTCCATCTTAACCTTTTTAAAAGATCCTTTTGCCTCTTCCAAAACTGCAACTATTTCATCAGCCGTCGCGAATCCAAGATCAAACAACTTCTCCATAACAACCTTCTCAGCCCACCAACCAATCCAATCAGATGGAAACTCCCCCTGTATTTTCTTAGCAAGCATTCTAGCGTGAGACAAAGATTCAACAGCTCTATCAGGATCCAGTCGAGGCAGGATAAAGGCGTAAACTCCGAATAATCTGAGCATAGGCCCGAGTTTAGAAGAGGTATCCAACTCTTTTTTTAACTCTTTCACAAATAGGGGAACAACTTCAAAATCTTCTCGAAGCACAGTCACAAAAAATTCAGCCCACTCAGTTAAATAAACCTCGCGATCCTTCGAAGCATCTATGAGTTCCTCTAAAGTTGCTATGTATTCACTATACATAGTCAAAGAATGATATATATCCTTTTTTAAACAAATCAAAGGTTCGTAAAAAACATTAACCTGTTCAACCAGACTTTTAGCCTTTTCATACTCTCCTTTTTCTTTTAGCTCTTTAGCTTCCTTGTAAAGCACAAGTGCCTTTCGCATATCACCCATAAATTTATCCCCTCTCCCTATGTTTAAAATTACACACAAAACTATACACTCTACCCCAAATTTTAACATTTAAATCATATCAAAATTTGCCGACTTTATTTACTGGAGGGGGAGTGGGGTCATGGAGTTCAGAACTCTATTATCTATATGCATGACTATAATTCTGGTTATTTTATCAATAGTTACACACGCATCTACTGATTTAAACTATAAAACCCTAACCTTTGAAAAACGATTAATATCTCTTTACGACATCGCTTCGAAACTCGGTAAGAAACTCTCAATTCCAGATAGCATACTCTGTGAACTCAATGTTGGTTCTCAACGCTACTTCTCCTCCTATTACTTCAAATCTAATTTTGGAATAAATTTTCCAAATATACTCGTAACTAGGAGCGGTATCAAACTTGCAAAACTCAAAGACAAAGTTTTTAGAAAAGTTCATCAAGCTCTTGCAGCTCGTTTTTCAAACATCCGCAATCTAGCAACATTTGAGGTAAATCTAAACGTAAACTGGAACAAAATCGTACCTAAAAATCTCAACTTTGACGTAAAGCTTATCTCACAGAATAAAACTGGCTTCATATCTGCAAATTTAATAGGCAACGATTATGGACACAGCGTAAACATTCCATTTGGAATATTGGTCAGAGCATCATTTAAAGTCCCTACAGCAACAAGGAACATAAGAAAAGGTGAAAAAATTAGCTATAAAATAACTACCGCATCAATTCCTTATGCAACTGCTCGACTCCTTGCTTCTGAAAATGAGCTAAATAGTATGGTAGCTGCAACTTCCATTCCAAAAGGAGCGAAGATATACAAATCTTATTTGGAATTCCCATATCACTTTGATAAGGGAAGCATCATCAAAGTCACATTCAAAAGTGGAAATGTGGAAGTAGAAGTACCTGCTACAGTTGTTTCTCAAAATGGTCCCAACATCCGTGTTAGATTTCAAAATCGAGTGTACTCTGCAAAAATTGTCGACGGAAAGGCGGTGATTCAAAATGGATAAGCTTATTGTTATCATTCTGACTCTTATAAACCTAAATTTATACGCAGCCTCTCTTTGGAACGATGAAAATCAAAATTTGTTTTCAAATTCAACAGCAAGGCGCGTGGGAGATATAGTGCTGATTCGTATAAACGAACAATCAAGTATTTCGAAAACTTCAAAAATTGAAGCCAAAGAAGAAGAGGATCATTCCATCGAAACTGGAAAAGGCTTTCTAAAATTTATTCCTCTTGGTTCTCACAAAGGCACAACAAAGTGGAAGGGCGACGGTAAAATGAATGACTCCAACAGTGTAAGTGCATACCTATCTGCAGTTATCGTCTCCAAACTCCCAAACGGAAATCTATTGGTTGAAGGTAAGAAAGAGATAGTTATAAACGGCGAAAAGCAGCTTTTAATAATACGTGGAGAAGTTCGTCCACAAGACATATCCAGCGACAACATAGTAGATTCAAAGTATCTTGCTAACTCACAGGTGATAATAAAGGGATCAGGTTCTATATCTTCAACTCAGAAAAAAGGTCTTGTAAGTAAAATATTGCAATTCTTGTTGTAAAAGTGTCGATTAAATTTTTGTAACTAGTAGAGGGGAAATTAGAGAGAGGGGAGAGGATATGGGGCGCAGAAAATTATTATCCGTTTTTCTTACCTTACTCGCATTCACAATTTCAGCAGAAGAGGTCTCTTTAAAGGAAATATTGCGACCTGTGGACGTCATAGAGAATCAACTTATAGGTTATGGAATAGTAGTGGGCCTTGCTGGAACAGGAGATCGTTCCACTGTAGCCTCTCAAAGTGTTGTAAACATGCTAAGGAAACTTGGTATAACTGTAGATACTTCAATGTTACAGGCCAAAAACTGTGCTGCCGTAGTTGTAACCGCAACCTTACCTCCTTTTGCAAAACGTGGTGACAAAATAGATGTTGAAGTTTCATCAATTGCAGATGCAAAAAGCCTTCAAGGGGGCTATCTTTTAATGACACCTTTACTCGGCGCTGACGGAAAAGTTTACGCAGTTGCTCAAGGTCCCGTATCAATAGGCGGTTTCAATGCAGGATTAGCCGGTGGTGGTCAAAAAAATCACGAAACCAGTGCTCGCGTTCCTCAAGGTGCAATCGTCCAAAAAGAAGTTCCAGTAAAACTTGCAAACAAAGACAGTATAACATTCTCAGTGGAGGACAAAGACTTTGAAACTGTGCAAAAGATATGCGACAAGATAAATGCAAAATTTGGCCTTGACATTGCTCATCCATTGGACGCAGGTAGTATCAAAGTAAAGATTCCTGACTTCTATTTGGATAATCCAGTAGCATTCGTAGCTTCCCTTCTTTCAGAAACTGTAGATATCAGTCCTATTCCAACGGTAGTTATAAACGAAAAAACTGCAACTGTAGTAATGGGAGGAGATGTAAAAATTCTTCCTGCAGTTGTAACTCACAATCAAATAACTGTTAGAATTGGAAACAAAACAAACAGTGCCTTTGAGATGAAATCAACTACAGTCTCTGATTTGGTAAAGCTTCTGAATAACTTAAACCTAAAAGCCCGTGATATTATTGCTATACTACAGGCTCTTAAAGCAGCAGGTGTACTCAAAGCAAAATTAAAAACCATATAACATGCTTATAAATTCAGATCTCTAAATTTACGCATATTCTAACTGCCATTTCCCCCAGTATTGAAACAATCCGTAACCATCGTATTCAATGTATAAGGAGTAGATACAAACGGCACCTTAACATTTTTTCCCTTAACATCAACAGAAAAAGTGGCATATATCCTGTACATAAAAGCCCCTTTATAAGGAGCTCGCCTACCACCGGGCTTCACTATCTGAAAAGCCAATCCCTCTTTTTTAACTTTAAAATCAGAAATACTCAACTTAACTGGAAAGTAACTAACTTTCCCTCCAACAACTTCTCTCTTCACTTTATCTCCAAATTGATACACAACCTTCTCAGATAACCCTATCGGTAACTCTAAAATCTGCTCCTTATCATCAAATTTAGGTTCACCAGAAACACTCATAAAATCACGCTTTAGTATGAACAAAATTCTACCAACATCAGCATAAACTTTCATTCTAGCCTCTCCCTCTTCTATTCCCTTATAAACCCCCCTCTTACCAAACATAAACTTTGAAGCTATAGCAAAAACCACACTCAAAATCGCAAGAGCAATTATAACTTCTGCCAAGGTGAAACCACGGCTGGAACAACTGTCTTTACTTCTTTGCATTTTTTACCCTCCTGCCAAGATATTTCAACAACTATACACGGTACAACAACTCCGAAGGACTCAGCTTTGAGAAGGGTGAATTTTATCTTATACCCTCCTGGTGGAGCAGGATACATTGAAAAATCCGGAAACTTTACATCAAAAGCCTTTTTAAACTCTTCCAAACTCAGCTCAACTCCACTAGAAAAATAATCATCACTCAACATCTTACCTTTGTAAGCAACAGTTGTACTTATCATCAATAACTCCTGAATATCAGCCAACATCAAAAGCGCAATAGACTGATACTTTGGTTTTACTGTAAGCTTTGTAGTAGTAGAAAACAGATACTGGGCAGGCAACACCACTAAAGCTATAGCAAGTATAGCAATTACAACCTCAGGTATAGTAAACGCTCGTTTTTCAGCATCCAACATTTCCAACACCTCTTATTAGCCTTTAGCTTTTATTTATCCCCTATCCAAGTGTAAGTAGTTTTGCTAAAAAACAACCTCATACCACTATTGTATATTTGCTCATTTTCTATGTTGTAAATCCTATTCCAATAGATAGACATATTTGGAATTTTCATGAGTTTAGAAGGATTATCTCTCTCCCCAGCCTCAATCATACGAGTACAAGCCACCCCTCCATAAACTGAGACAAATTTTTTAGGATTAAAATAAAGCTTGTCAGCTAAAACATAAGCCGGCAAAAACGTCACATCTTTGAAAAGAATCTTATCAGCTTGGATAGCGAAGGGCGCTTTTATAAGATTTGAATCCTGCAACGTATCGTAAACCACAACTCGAGGAGCCACCAGTACTCCCCCATAAGTCATAACATCTGTATCGTTCTTACCAACAAACGGCCGCCATCCTTTAGGTAAAACAAGCGGGCGTCTTCCAGTTGGCTCAAATTCAACTATTCCTCCCCAAAGTTTCAAAACTAGATGACCTTTTTCATCTTCTTTAAGACAAAATAGCGCAAACTCATCATCAACTCTTCCATTTCCATTTAAATCCTTTATCTTCCAAACTACCTTCTTTTTATAGGCCCTTATAAAATCAAAATTTCTAACATCAACATCCAATACAACCTCACTTCCATGTTTTACTTGATAACGCATAGCACTAGGCCCCGATGGTGGCAACTTAACACTCTTTTTAATTTTATCTCCCCAACCTACAACGTATTTATTTTTAACTGTTCCTCTTAAAACAGGAACTATTTGATACCAGAGATTATTGTAGTCAACCTTCAAACAAGCACTCCTCAACTTTTCAAACCAATCTCTACTCAATGCACTTTTGAAGGAATCAAAATTAAAATTTTTCAAAGCCTTTAAACCAACATCTATTAACTTCTTGCTTTCGTCATAAGAAATGCCTGCAGCGCCACTCATACCACCTCCACGTGGAGTAGCACTCACAAACGAAAATCTGAAAAATCTCATCTTATAACTACCGAACAATCTAGTAGGTGTTGGATTTAAAGGATTCCCAAATAACAGTATTGAAGAGGAAACCTCATAATCATCTTTACTAGAAGGGGCACTCCTTCCAAGCATCTTTTTAAACAAGCTAGACTCTTCTATTCTTCTACTTTCTTTAGAAAAACCAACAAAATTCATGTACACACTTACATCAAATCCAGCAACGTTCCTCCAGGCAGGTGGTAACTCATTTTTAGGTAGCGTTATACTCCTCTCTTCAAAACTGTTAAACTCACTTTTACTCCTAAATGTCTTTATCAACTTCTCTACAGCATATTTACCATGCTTTCTAGCCTTCAAAATATCTAGAAGGTACCAAAATCCAATTTCTCCATATTCTAAATCATCTCCCATATTCAAAATAACATTGGTGAATCGTCCATTTCTCTCCCCAAGATATATCCATCCAGTCTCATGCCATGGCTCCTCATCAAAGTATACATCTGGCGAAGAAGCATTAAAACATGTCAAAATGCTTCCTGAATCAATAACTCCACAGTTTGAAGAATCACATTTTTTCAACTTGACATTGTTAAAATCAAAAAATTCTCCTCCTGTACTCCCCAACGCATTTTTAACAAACAACGTAAACTTCCCAACAGGTGGTAATATATTGATAAACCTAAAATATTTTTTCTCACTCACCGTGACCTTGGTACTTCCAAACTTAACTTTCACATGAAGTATTATCTCTCCATACATCTCCTTTGAAGAAATACCTATCTTTTTATCAGCTCCAATTTGAGAACTCTTAGTATCAACCGAAAAATCCTTCAAACTTACCTTATCTCCTTCCCCCATAGCTTCTGCCAATGTAATCAACGTTGCCCTATACTTGTTCTCAAGCCAGCTGTAATCTCCTTTAAACACCTTCAAAAATTCGCGAAAATCATCATTTCCCTGAGCAATAACAGACCTAACTCCATCCCAAAACGCAACATTTACAGCTTTTACAAACATGAAAGCTCTGAAACGCTCTGCTTCTCTCTTGTACAGGTAATATTTATCTCTAACCAATTGGTTATAAGTCATAAACCAAACCGAGACAAGCAATACAACAATTATAGCTAAAACTATCGCAGCAAAACCGCGATAACTCTTTATTCTTCTTAAACTTTTTTTCACTTCACTCAGCTCCTCTTCTTATCCTCCTTTATTTAAAGTATAAGAAAAAACCTAAAGAGAGCCGAAAAAGATTTGAGGAGGTGCTAGTTATGATAAGGAGTTCTATTAAAATTTTGGCAATTAGTATGTTGATATTCACAATAACTCTGATGGGAGCAAGTGTTGATCCTCTAGAAGGCTTTTCCCCAGAAATAATTAAGGAGGTCCGAGCCAACAATCAACAGAATGAAACCGTTAAGAAATTAAAAAAAGCAAGTGAACTTTATCCTGATATAAAGCTCCCCAAGAAGGAAGACGTCCAGAAAAAAGAACTCCAGGAGCAGGTAGATGAAGTCGCTCCTTATCTTCAAGAACTATTTGAAGATGAAGACGGAGTTGTAACCGGCAAAGTCTCAGAAAAAAGAGCCAAAAGAAAAAGTGCAGAAGAGATAATAAGTAGTGAAAAATCAACCCATATCATAGGAAGCACAATTGTAGCAGGAAGTGGTCTATCCAAAATTTTATCTGCTTCATGCGTACCAACAAAAACTTACATGCTCTCATCATTTATTGCCTACAATAAAATAGACACCTACAAAGGTGACGATGTCGACCTCTCTACAGATGAGAAAGCTGATCAAATGCATATCTACTACATATTCACCACATCTCCCTTTGAAAACTTTGAAGTGTCCATCTCATTCCCTTACGAAAAGTGGAAGATAGACACACCAAGACTAGTTCCAAATGGTGATGAATCCGGGCTTGGAGACGTCTTCTTACGAACAAAGTACACCCTTGCTTCTCAAAACTCCTCCAGGGATGCAAAAATTGCACTAGGTCTTGGAATAAAATTTGCTACAGGGGACGAAGACAAGCTAGCAGTAAATGGAGTGACAGGTGAACCCGACTTTGAAATATACGCAGCATATGAGCAAAACTTCAAAGCTTCAAAGGTAATGTTCAATGCAAGATACGTATTCACGGGAGATCCAACACTTGCAGATGGCAGCACTTTGAACATCGACGACAAGTTTATATATGGATTTGGCGTTGAATACACCAAGACCCCAACTCTTACACTTGGTTTAGAAATTTATGGAGAGAACTGGGGAAACTATGGAGACAAGTTGGAAGTCATTCCAAGTTTTAAAACCAGAATAAGAGATGACTTGTCAATTTCTTGTGCATTTCCTATAACAATAACCAACGATCAAGAGTTTGGCTATGACTTTCAATGGATAGGAGGAATCGAATACAAGTTTTAATCAATTATCCTTCAACTGACAACTCACCAGGAGCCTTTTAAACAATGGATTGGAATAAATTAAAGGAACTGTACCTTCAATTTACCAAAACCAAGAAGGAAGAGTTTTTTGAAGAGTTTATAAAATCATCATCAAGCTGGTTTCTATCACTGGCATACAATATCTTACGCAACGAAGCTGATAGTAAAGATGCATTCCAACTCTTTTGTGAAAAACTTTGGCGAATAACATTTTCCCCAAATTTTGAGTTCCCAAGTAACTTCAAAGCATGGCTAACTCGCATAGCAGTCAATGAAGCAATAAATCTTTACCGCAAAAATAAACGGCAATTCAAAAATGAAGCAAAACTTATCCAACAAAAGGCATCTACATTTAAAAACTACCATCAAGGAAATCCAGTTCAAGGAAAACTAACTGAAGAAGAAAAGAGAACTAAAATCGAGGAAGCTATAAATTCTCTCGACGAAGATAAACGTAGTGCATTCGTTCTAGTTGTTATGGAAGGCCTATCGTACAGTGAAGCTGCAGAAATTTTGGGAGTCTCCCCCTCTCAAATAAGGGGAAGAGTGTATCAAGCCAGAAAACTTCTTCGAGAAAAACTGAAAAATATCATCGCTGAGATCGATTAAAAACTTCTCCTGCCTATCATGTAGAATATTAAGAAGGTGAGGAACATGAGTGAGGATAAAAGATTAGATAATGAAAACGTAACTACAGAATCTACAGAGTTTATTGAGTCAGATTGTGAAAAGGCACGTGAACTAATATCTGCATTGGTAGATGGAGAAGAGCTAGCTCCAGAAGAAGAGGAATTTCTTTACAGACACACTGTCTCTTGTAAAGATTGCCGCGCTTTCTGGCGTGACCTTGAAAAGATGAAAAAACTTCCACTCAAAACCGAAGTCAAAGCTGTAAACCTCACCATAAAAAGAACTATCAGCTGGTGGCAAGCTGTCGCAATACTTATAGTCTTCCTTCTTCCTCTTCTGATAATGTTATTAAAGAAAGAAAAAGCAACTGTATTTTCCAAAACTCCATATACTATAAAAGTAGCAGGTAGAGTACTAGAAACAACAGGCTACACTAAACTTGCGCCTCCCTTCACTATAAAAGCTACTGACAGAGTATCTATAATATACAAAGATCTGTTTATAAATCAGCTCCTTGGAGAGATAAAGCTATCTCCCAAAAAGGAGATCACATGGCTGGGTGGTTCTACAACCATAGAAGGAGCAAACTTCAAACTCATGATAGGCCCTAAAAAAATCTACGCTCCAGAATTTGCCAAAATAGAAGTGAACATGACAGATGACGGTGCATTGTTAAATGTTGCTGTTGGAAAAGTAATACTGAATGATAAAGAGATAAAGGGAAAATACTTAATACGATAAAATGGGAAAGATAAGTCTATCTCCCTGGCAAAAGAAGATCGTAAAGTCGATAATTTCTGGTAACTTTTTAGAAAATCACCGCATTTTCAAAGCATTAGCACATGATATACCCTTTGACCTGTTAATTGGTCAAGTCGAAATTGACGATTTAAAACTTTATATATCTCCACACACACTTATACCCCGCCCTGTAACAGAAATACTTGCTGAGTTTACAGCATCAATTATAAAAAAAGCTCTTCTGACTAAACCTCTGAGCAGAATTAACATCGTAGATGTGGGCTGCGGCACTGGATTTGCCAACCTAATGATCCTTAAAAAACTTTTTAAACCAGCAACACTTCAGAAACTAGCAGAAATTTGCACCCTTTTTATAGATAACGTCCCCCAAGCTCTTGAGCTCGCAAGGAAAAATTTTTTTGAAAATTTAAAAAAGATACATAATGTTCAACCCACTGAGCAACACAAAACTCCTTTAAATATCCTCTCCATTTTTAAACTCATGGACGCCATTTTTCTTTCTAAAAACAAACTTACAACCCTAATACCCCACTACTCTCCTAGAGACTTAACCGTAATATTCTCTAACCCACCTTACGTTGACATTCAAGAACTAACAACGGAGCTTCTCTTTGAAAATACAAATGCCCTCATAACAAATGAAAAATTTATTCAAGCAATTCTAACTTTATCGTCTCTCTCCACTACCGTTAGTGTAATCGAAACAAACCCCAATTGGAAACTTGAAAAACACAGGGAATTTCTAAAAATCGCTCATACTTGTAGCTCAAGTAATAGACTATTCTTTATAAGAGAACAAGCATTTCACACTAACTCAACTTTAAATCCAGTAATAGGCTATTTGGTAATCAATGTAAAACAACTAACTAATCAAGATCTCTTAAAAATTTGTAAAACTCTGCCCCTTGAGCTGGAGCCACTACCAAATTAGAAGGCGCATCTTGAATACTTAACCCATCTAAAAACAATCCCTCTTCATTGAGAGCTTCCTCAGTAAACAAACACAACCCCTTCTCCTCACCTGCAGCTCTGAAAAGATCTTCACCCACCAATAACGGTGCAACATCTACACTCAATCCAAAAAAACTATTTTCCACCACCTTGAGACGCACGCCATCAACTACTCCATTGAAAATCTCACTAAACAACTCCTTATTCATCTCAGTTGTCAAAATCGTAGCATCAATCTTTAACTCTGGCTTCCCATCTTCCCTCCATGCTTCTTCAAACTCTTCTATGAACTTCCTCGCTTTACCAACTCCATTCTCCAACTGAACAAACTCCTCATAAAACTCATAACTTGGAAGTTCTTTTATCCAACTTCTTTGATAAGCTATCCAATACCACTCATCACTTGGCCAAACCAATCTCGTAGCAAACTCCTTCAAACAATCCCTTGACAGACTCTCCACATAACTCAAAATTTTCTCTGCTTGTTTCCTAGAAGGCTTTTTAACCTCCCCCGGTGTATACTTCGTAACACCGACAGGTACAACTGCAATACTCTTCACCACATCACGACTCTTCACTAAAAAATCCAAACTTCTTTTGAGCTCATCTTCATCGTTAAATCCCGGCACCACTACAATTTGGGTGTGCACCTCTATTCCCATACGCCGCAATCTCTCAATAACTTTGAGTGGTGAAGGCGCATTTATCCCCATTGCCCTTCTCACATCATCACTTATAGCGTGAACCGAGTAATACAATTCCAAGGGAGCCAGTGCTTCCAAACGATGCCAATCTTCATCTGTGAAGTTAGAAAAAGTTATGTAGGAACCTTCAAAAACCGACATTCTCCAATCATCATCTCTAATATAAAGACTCTTTCTCAAACCACGTGGTAATCCCTTTATAAAACAAAATATGCAGTTATTCCTACAAGTCCTCACCCCATCAAATATCGGACTTTCAAAATATATGGCAGAATAGTCAATCATCCCTCCATCAGACCAAAAATCTATCTCTATCTTTCTTATTTCATCAGATCCAGCCCTAAAGAACTCAATCTCCAACCATCCAAGATCTAACTCTTGGCGCCATTCAAATATATCCTTTAACTCATGTCCATTTACCCTAACTATTACATCCCCATCCCTCAATCCCTTGCGGTAAAAAATACTATCCTCTCTGACATAAGCAATCCTTGCTTCCATATCAACACTTTCCCTTTTTCTAGCTTTATTTGCAAACTCATAGCAACTACACACTATACTCCCACCACACTAACCTTAAAATCAACATTTATAAGCACTCCCATTAAAAATTCCATACACTTCCCCATTACGGCCAAAAACTTTCAGAAATTCTCCAATCACCTTCAAATAACATCCTTATATCCGGTATCTGCCATTTTAACATTGCAAGTCTTTCTAACCCCATTCCAAAAGCAAAACCTGTATATCTTTCAGGATTTACTCCACTCGCTTCCAAAACCCTAGGATGCACCATTCCAGCCCCAGCAACCTCTATCCAACCCGTTTCCTTACACACTCGACATCCCTTTCCACCACAAAATACACATTCAAAATCAACTTCAACCGAAGGCTCCGTAAAGGGAAAATAACTTGAACGAAGACGCACTCCAACTCCAAATAAACGCTTTGCAAAGTACTCTAGTGTCCCTTTCAAATCTGCAAAACTCACACCTTCTCCAACACACAATCCTTCTATCTGATGAAATACTGGAAAATGTGTGGCATCTATCTCATCGCGTCTGAAACACTTACCCGGTGCCAAAATTTTCACTGGAAGTCCATACTTTTCAAGTACTCTTACCTGAACATTCGAAGTATGTGTCCTCAAAAGTAGTCCATTCTCATAATCAAGGTAAAAAGTATCATGCATCTCACGTGCTGGATGATCCTCTGGAATATTAAGTGCCTCAAAGTTGTAAAATGCAGTGTCAATTTCAGGTCCCTCAACAACTCTGAAACCAATCTCAGAAAATATACTCACAACACGCCTTGCCATCTCCAAAACAGGGTGTCTCCCCCCAAACCTCATCTGAGCCGGGATCCCAAAATCAAAGTAACTATCCTGTTTCTTTTTCAACTTCTCTCTCTTAAAAAACTCTCGTTTTTCATCAACAAAACTCTGCGCCCTCTCCTTCATCTCATTCAATTTCTGTCCAAATTCGCGCCTTTTTTCAGGCTCAATCTTTTTTATTCTCTTAAACTGAGACGATATTATTCCGTCCCTTCCCAACCACCTAATTCGAAAACTCTCCAGCTCATCCTCAGTAGAAATCGCCCTTATCTCCTCTTCCAATTCAGCTATAAGTTCCAACAACCTCTCCATTATCATCCCTCCAGTGAACTCACGTAAGAAAATATTGAAAATGCACTGTACACATTGAGTGACTCAACTTTCACAGGTATTTTAACAGAAACAAAATCCACTCTCAAAAGCTCTTTATCCAGAATTATTCCTCTTCCTTCAGAGCCCAACACCACTCCAAATTTTTCCTCAAAAGCAACATCCTCAATCTCTTTTATTGCCTCCACATCAAGTATATAAACTTGCCCCTTAAAGCCATTTAAAAGCTCCTCTAACCTTCTTACTCGCATAACTTCAGGGATAAAACCACCTGCTGCTCTCAAAACCTTAGGAGAGAAGAAGTCAGCACTGTTAAAGTCTGCTACAACTCCATCAAACCCAAAAGCACTTGCAACCCTCATTATTCCCCCAACATTTGCAGGATCCTGAACCCCATTTAAAAATACAACCCTTTTCCACATCTTCAAAATCTCTAGAGCACGACTACTCTCTTCAAAAATGTAGTCAGGCAACATGAATACTCCGCATACACCATACTTTTCAACTTCTGCATCCCCCGACAAAAATACATTATTTTCAACATTACTTTTAAAAGCACTCTTTTTTCCAAGCAATTTCAACAAATCATTTACCCGCTCAGTATGATTCCTAAAAAATTCTTTTCCAAACACCAACCACTTAATTTTGAACTCAGCGGCAATTTCTAAAACAACCTTATATCCGCACGCCCTAAACTCTTTCTTCTTCAACCTCTCCTTAAACCTATCCAAACCACTCAAAATTTTCCTTTTTGTCTTGGATAACTCCTTCAAAATTCCTACCTACCTTTCTTTTCCAAGTTCACTTATCAAACTATGCACATTATCCTCATTCTCAGAAAACACCAGCAATTCATCTCCTCGTTTCAATACGGTACGTGCATTTACATCAAACATAACACTTCCGGCTCTTCTTATTCCAACCACATTCACATTGTATCTTCTTCTCATATCCAACTCAGCAAGTGTTTTTCCTTCAATATCTGTATCTATTGCAACCTTAATCAACTGCTGAAGTCCAACAAACTTAAAGGCTAACTTAGTGGCAACTTCACGCTCAGGATTAACAAACAGTAACTTCTGAGGTAGAGTAAATCCAAACTCTTCCAAAAATTTAACTAGAGAGTTCCACAATCCAACCAAAAGCAGCTCATCACCTTCTTCCAGCGGTGCATCGTATCTCTTAAAACCAGAAGGAGAATTAATTGAAATAACATTAACCCCATACATTCTTCCAACCTCAAGATCTACAATACTCCTTCCCACCATAGAACGTGCCACTTCAACCCGCAACATAACTATCTCATTTGAAAGTTCTACAACCTCTTTCAAACCAAATAAAACCTTTTTTACAATTATTCGCGAAAAATCCCTCTCTGGTTCAACAACTTGAAAATCGAACTCAAAATTTGGAGCATTCATGTGCACGTATCGTGCTATCTCACCAATAGTAGCGCTAACCTTTACTCGGTTATCTTCAACCTCCAAAACTTTGAAATTGAAACTCTCATAACTTGGCATCTTTATTAACCATGCCTCAAATCTATCTTCCACTGGTTTTAAATCTAAAACAAGCTTTGAGTAAGCAGCAAGAAAAGCAGATTTATAATCTCTCCCATAAAGCACCATCCTATTCAGCAATATCTTGTGAAACGAATCAACCGCCTTAACAACAATTTTTTCCACTCCGTAATCTGCAAGCAACAAAGCTATGTATGTTGACAACTCTGCATTGTCACCAAGAGCAATTACCGCCCCATCAAACAAGTTTTCTGATTGCTTGAAAAATTGCTTTATCGCATCAACATCTGCTAAATCCACCTCAACCGCAGCAATCCCTTCATCCTGCAATCTCTCAACCACCGAAGGATTTTTTTCAAACACCATGACTTCTCCACCCAACGAAGAATAAGCACGTGCAAAAGAGTATCCAAATTTTCCAGCTCCAAAAACTGCAAAGTTATGAGCAGGCTTTAAATTATCTCGCCTCTCAAAACTACAAGAATACTCCGCAAAAACATGCTGATACAACTCCTCATTTTCACCAACTTTGACAATTATATTACCTATTCCTTCCTTATCCTTTAAGTAAAGTGCCAACACTACATTAGCAGCGATATTCTCTCCCATCGCTATGAAGCATACATCGATGGGCATTATCTTCTTCAAAATCTCCTCAACCGCATTAACATCTGTTGCATCAAGCAAAAAACCAGCTACCTGATACTTATTTGAAATCTCATCCAGAATCTCACGCTTATTCTCAACAACAAATACCTCAACCCCGTAATTGGTTAACTCCTCAACAACACTAATTCCAAAGTTACCAAGCCCGAACACAAGAGCTCTTTTCAAAAAACATCACCCCACCATAACATCCTCTTGAGGATATGAGTACAAAACTTTGGCTCTTTTCAAAAAGAACAATGATACGGTGAGCGGTCCAACTCTTCCTATGAACATTACTAATGTCAAAACAAACTTTGATATAGTACTAAGATTCATAGTTATACCCATACTCAACCCAACAGTCCCAAAAGCTGAGATAACCTCAAAAACAATCTCTTCAAATTCAAAGTTTTCAATCCCCACAAGAACTCCTATCGCCACAGCTATTATACTCGCAGAAACAAAGAATATTGCCAAGCTTTTCTTGACAGTCTCCTCAGGAATTTTTCTTCCCATTATCAATACCTCTTGCCTTCCGCGTATAAACGAGAAGAAAAACAGCAACGCCACGATCAAAGTCGTCACCTTCAGCCCTCCCGCAGTAGAAGCAGAAGCTCCTCCTATAAACATAAGCAACATAGTTATAAATCTTACAAATGGAGGTAAATCATCCTGAGGGATTGTATCAAAACCTGCTGTTCTTGGAGTAATTGCTTGAAATATTGCATCTTTTAAAGGCAGGTAAGCTGCAAATATAGCGAAAGATACAAAATATAACGCAAAGCTTCCCAAAATTGTAAGCTTTACATGAAGACTCAACTTTCGCCGCGAAAAAAGCGCCATTATTACAGGAAAACCTATACTTCCAAGCACTATTAGGAAAGCAATAGTATAAACAATACTTCCCCTTACCTTTTCTAAACTGCTGGAAAAAGTCGAAAAACCTGCATTACAAAATGCAGAGATGCTATGAAATAAAGCATCCCACGGCTTCATGCCAAAAGTTAACAACAACAAAAAACCTATCAACTCTATAACAAAAGTCAAACCAACTATGTTCATTAAAAGTCCACGCGTCGCAACTTTACTTCCCATATTCAACTCATCAGCTGCTCCAAGCCTTAAATCAACACCAATTTTCCCCCCCAGCGCTGCCAGTAAAAAACCACTAGTTGTTAGTATTCCCAACCCACCAAGCTGGATCAGCACCAAAATCACAAGCTGCCCTAAAAACGGTAATTGTGCCGTATCCCTAACAATTAACCCCGTCACACAAACTGCACTCGTAGAGGTAAACAGAGCATCAGCAAAATCAAAACCACCACATGCTGGCAACATCAAAAGAAGAGTTCCAACAAATATGACAAAGCCAAAGGATAATACAAGATACTTGGCTATTTTCAAATTTTTCCCTCCTCGCTTTTACCACAATCTCAACAGCCTTGCAATACCCCCCATTTGTAACAATCTTCTCTGTAAATCCAGTTCATCATCTTAACAAAACCAGCCAAAGATAAAAGCGCCGACTACCTCGCATATTGCGGGCAGCCGGCGCCTATAGTCAAAGCCTCAATTTTAAAATTTACCTACTTACCTGCTTCCTGAACCTTTTCTTTGCTCTCTTCTTTTTTCTCTGCCAAAACAGCCTGTGCTGCTGCAAGGCGTGCTATAGGTACACGGAATGGAGAACATGATACGTAGTTCAAACCTATCTTGTGGCAGAAGTGTATGGATTTAGGATCTCCACCGTGCTCACCGCATATTCCAAGTTTCAAACTACTGCGAGTCTTTCTTCCCAAGTTTGCAGCCAATTCAACAAGTTTTCCAACACCCGTTTGATCCAAAGTCTGGAATGGATCCTCTGGAAGAATTCCTGTTTCAACATAATAGTTCAAGAATTTACCCTGAGCATCGTCACGGGAGAACCCAAACGTCATCTGAGTCAAGTCGTTGGTACCAAAGCTGAAGAACTCTGCAACTTCCGCAATCTCATCAGCAGTAACTGCAGCACGTGGAATCTCAATCATAGTACCCACAAGGTAGTGAAGCTCTACTCCTGCCTTGCTTATAAGCTCATCTGCAATTTTTCTCACACGCTCTTCTAAGAACTTTAACTCATTCACATGCCCCACAAGAGGAATCATTATCTCCGGATATACCTTCACACCCTGCTTGGTAAGGTCAATTGCAGCATTTATTATAGCACGAACCTGCATGTCGTAAATCTCTGGATGAGTAATACCAAGGCGGCACCCACGGTGTCCCATCATCGGATTAAACTCATAAAGTTCGTTTACACGCTCGTAAATCTTTTTCTTCTCCTCATATTCAGGGGTATTTGTCTGTCCCTTAACTTCCATCTCTGTAAGCTCACGAAGCAACTCATCTCTTGGCGGTAAGAACTCATGAAGAGGTGGATCAAGGAGACGTACCGTAACCGGCAATCCCTCCATAGCCTTGAATATACCTTTGAAGTCCTCTGTCTGCATAATTTCAAGCTTTTCAAGAGCCTCCATTCTCTCTTCTTTAGTCTTTGCCATAATCATCTTTCTAACCCATGGAATCCTGTCCTCTGCAAAGAACATGTGCTCTGTACGGCAAAGTCCGATTCCCTCTGCCCCAAACTCACGTGCTCTCCTAGCATCCTCTGGAGTATCTGCATTGGTACGAACTCCAAGTTTCCTTATCTCGTCTGCCCAAGAAAGAATTGCCTGAGCTTCTTTTGAAAGTCCACCCGGAATTGTCTTCAATGCACCAAGAATTACTTCACCTGTAGATCCATTGAGAGTGATCCAATCTCCCTCTTTCACTTTTACATCCTTTCCTTCAACTGTAAAATACTTCTCTTCCTCATTTATCTTCAAAACTTCGCAACCTGCAACACAACATTTACCCATTCCGCGAGCAACAACTGCTGCGTGGCTAGTCATTCCACCACGGCTTGTCAAGATACCTTCAGCTGCATTCATTCCGGCAATATCCTCTGGGGTAGTCTCTGGACGCACCAATATAACCTTTTCACCACGATCTACCCATTCAACAGCATCATCTGCAGAGAAAACAACACGTCCAACTGCCGCTCCTGGACTTGCTGGAAGCCCCTTTGCAATTGCTTCGTACTTCTCATTTGGATCAATACGAGGATGAAGAAGTTGCTTAAGCTGCTCTGGACTGATTCTCTCTACCGCCTCTTCCTTAGTGATCAAGCCCTCTTGAACCATATCGTAAGCAATTTTTACCGCTGCTTGTGCAGTTCTTTTTCCAGTACGAGTTTGAAGCATCCACAACTGCCCCTTTTCAATTGTGAACTCAAAGTCTTGCATATCACGATAGTGCTTCTCAAGTATCTCGTAAACCTTTTTCAACTCTTCCCAAGCCTGCGGAATATCTTTTGCCAACTCTGTAACAGGCTTTGGGGTTCTGATTCCAGCAACAACATCCTCACCCTGTGCATTCTGAAGATATTCACCATAATACTCTTTCTCTCCAGTGGAAGGATTACGAGTAAATCCAACTCCAGTTCCACAGTCATCTCCCATGTTTCCGTAAACCATGGTAACAACGTTGACTGCTGTTCCAAGATCATCAGGGATTCCATGAAGTTTTCTGTAAATCTTAGCACGCTCGTTATTCCAAGATTCAAACACTGCATTTATTGCCATCTCAAGCTGTTCCCAAGGGTCCTGTGGAAACTCTCGCCCTGTAACCTCCTTGATAAGTTTTTTATACTCAGCAACAACCTCTTTCCAATCCTCAGCTGTAAGCTCAACATCTTGCTTAACACCTTTCTTATCTTTCTGCTTTTGAATAATCTCCTCAAACTTTTCATGAGGAACCTTCATAACAACATCCCCAAACATCTGGATAAAACGTCTATAGGTATCCCATGCAAAGCGATCATTATTGGTAAGCTTGGCAAGTCCTTCAACAATCTCATCATTTATACCCAGGTTCAATATAGTATCCATCATTCCAGGCATAGAGATCTTCGCCCCACTTCTGACAGAAACAAGAAGCGGATTGTTTGGATCTCCAAACTTCTTTCCACTCAATTCCTCAATCTTCTTAACCGCTTCTTTTACTTCATCAGCCAAACCATCAGGCCACTTTCCACCAAATTCATAGTACTCTTTACATACCTCTGTCGTGATGGTAAATCCTGGAGGAACAGGAAGTCCAATGTTTGTCATCTCAGCAAGGTTTGCTCCCTTACCACCTAACAAATCCTTCATCTGAGCATTTCCATCTGCTTTTCTGTCCTTACCTCCAAAAAAGTAGATCCTCTTCTTTGCCATTTTCCTCGCCTCCTTATACGTGGTTACAATATTGCACCACATGGCTACTTCATTATTATATTAAAGCTCTCATTAGGAATCAGTCAAATAATCACTCCCTAACTTGACTTTTTATCTCTATCGTGATAAATTAAAAGGCAACCTAACACTCCATTGTTAAAAGGAGGGGGTTAACATGACCATAAGTAAAGTTTATGAGAGTGTTCAGTTGATGAATAGAATTTCGGGGAGCAACAATTATGTTTTGAGACTTAAAGACGGAAAACCTGTAGTTGAACACAATGGTAATTTCATAAACGCAGAAGAGTTCGTAAGCAGAGTTAAAGACGCAGTTGACACCCTTAACTTTTAACTCACAATAATAAATTGGGGGCTTCCATGTCTCAAATCTCAAAAATTAATGAGGAAAACGTAGTAATATTTCTATCTCTCACAGGGAATGCACGTAAGTTTGCCAATTTTGCAGCAGAAGTTCTTGAATGTAGAGCTATAAGTTTCTCAAATATTCAAGGCATCAATTGTCAAAACCTCCTTATCGTAACAGGAACTTACATGCTATCAAATATGTGGTGGCTTCTTAAAACACCTTTCATCACAACACAAAATTTAGCTACATGCTCCTTATTTTCAATATCAAAAGGTGTTGCTCAGAGAGCAAAATTCTTCTTCAAATCTCATGTAAAACACGAAAATTATTACGATCATTACATAGAAGTGGGCTATTTCCCACTCCTTTACTGGACAAAAGATAAACCGTATTCTGAAGACTATATTCGTTTCAAAAAATGGCTTCTAGGCTTTAAACATTTCTGTGAACAGCAAAATTGAATACCTCCATAAGATCACGGGACAATCTCTCCATCCCTGCTTTTTCTATCCTTTCAGCTATTTTGTTAGCTTCTTTATCCCAATTATTTATAAGCCTCTCTGTCTCATCCTTTCCCAACACATCTACAACACTAATCCCAGTTGTATCAACCTTTCCCTCCGCCGCATCTAAAAGATCATCCCTTGCTTGAAAAGCCAATCCCAAAAGTTTCCCAAATCTCAAAAGTTCTGCCTCAAACTTCCCAGCCAAATATCCACAAACCCACATGCAAAACTCAAATAGAGGAGCCGTTTTCTTACTAAACACGTACTCAACCCACTCTTTGGTCCTCTCCTTTGGTCTAATATCAGCAATTTGTCCCTCAACTATCCCTTCTGCACCGCCACGTCTTGTCAATTCAAGAGCAATTCTTACCTTTTCTTTCTCTGTTAAAAAATGCGATTCTAAGACTATTTGAGGCGCCAAAAGTGCAAGAGCATCACCTGCTAAAACCGCCATATCTTCTCCAAACTTTACGTGAAGTGTAGGCTTTCCTCGGCGCTCTGCATCGTTATCCAATGCAGGCAGATCATCATGAACTAAGGAATAAGAGTGGATAAACTCAACTCCTGCTGCAGGCCATAGCAATTTATTTCTTGGTACCTGTAAAGACGCTCCAATATGCAGAATTATGGCTGGCCTAAAACGTTTCCCTCCACTAAATACAGCGTATGAAATAGTCTCTTTCAAGTCGTCTCCTATGTCTAAGCTTTCAAGATACCCCCTCATAAAATTCTCTATCTCTTCTCTATAACCCTCAAGTTTTTTACTGAACACAAACACCACTCCCTACTCCTTAACAAATTCTTCTATATTAGCCTCAACTTCCGCAACGTTCTCTGCTTCCTCTATTATTATCTTCAACTTATGCTGATACCTCTCCAAATAAACCTTGCACTCCTTGTAAAGCTTTAGGCCTTCTTCTGCCAGCTGCATCATCTCCTCAACGGCAATATCAGCAGCACTTATCTTATCAGCAATTTCACGTAGCCTTTCCAACTTAGCAGTAAAATCGAAATTTTCGCTCACACCCATTCACCTCTTACAATCTGTAAATGTTCCCTTTTAAGTCTATGATACCAATCTTTGCAGCCTTTCTTAAAACTCCATCCGGCGAAAGAGTATAGTAACTCCTATCGTCTCCCCTAAAGATCAAAATTCCAAATAGATTATCCAAGTACCTTACACCTTCAACCACTTTTTTACTCTTTTTCCCTTCAAAAAAGTATAGAACTCTTTCCTTCAATCCGAACCACAAATTTTCAGACGTCAAAAATATTCTGTATTCTGACAACTTTCCCTCAATCTTTCGCCATTTACTTCCATTGTAAGAATAGTAGTACTCCCTCCCACTTTTTAATAAATAAATCGCATTACCTGCCCAAAACTCCCCAATTTTTGGTAAGTTATAATAACTTCCCGCTACTACATCAAATACTTTATTATCTCCAACTACAAAAACTTTCTGGGAATTCGAAAACAACCTCGGCTTCTTCACTTTGACAAATGGAATTACGTTTACTTTCACAAAGCCATTATTATACACTTCAACAACTCCAGAACCTTCAGTACTCATCTTCATAATGTAAAGCTTATTATAAGTAACTGCCCAATCATCTCCCCTAAACAGATTGTAACTTCTATCTTTAAAAGCAACTACAACTTTATCCTCAAAACCAAACAATATCCAATCATTCCATATTACTCTTTTTCTAGAAGCCAAAACCGCCTTCCTAAAAACATCTTTTAAAGTAACTCTATGGTAATCAAAATGAACCTCATCCCCATTAAAAAAGTTCGCTCCGAATTTATCAAAAGTCATCAAGGAACTCACAAATTTAGAAAAATTCTCCAAAAACATACTTCTTATAGTAAAATTTATTTTATTTGAAAAAATTCGTTCAGGATCAATATCTGCTTTGCTCTCCCACATAAATACATACTTCCTAACAAAGTATCCGAGAAATAAAAATGAAAGTGCCATCACAAAATGAAGCATCAATTTCATAAATTCCACCTTCGACAGTTTTCAATCAATTTTCAACCTGTATATCTCAACAGGTTTATCTCTTCCCTTAACTTTCACACTCCCAACAGCCAAAAAATTGTACTTCTGACGCAAAACTCCCAGTTTTTCATAAGTTTCTCTACTTATTACAATTTCAAAAGCACCAGCTAATCCCTGAAGACGCGAAGCAACATTTACAGCATCCCCTATACACGTGTACTCCATTTTTCTCTCAGATCCAATATTTCCTACTACCGCAATCCCCGTGTTTATTCCAACTCCTACACCAAACTCTACTCCATACTTATTTTTCACTTGAATAGCCAGCTTTTTCAAACTTTTTAAAAGCTTAACTGCCGCTATAAAAGCATCTCTCGCATGAGTCGCACTTTCAACAGGCGCACCAAACACTCCCATAACAGCATCCCCAATGTACTTATCAAGGTAACCATCAGAAGAAATTATCGCCTCGCTCGTTATTCGAAAGTAAGAATTTAAAATTGCCACAACATCTGTTGGATCCAAAGCCTCAGACAACTTAGTAAAACCTCTAACATCAGTAAACATAACTGTAACTTCTCTCTTCTCGCCCCCAAGTCTCAATCCCTCTTTAAAAACCTTTTCCATAAGTTGGGGAGATAAGTAGCTTGCAAACATAGTTTCCAACTTTTTTCTCAACTCAAGCTGTCTCTTAGATACAACTTCTAGCTTCTTTATCTTTTTCTTAGCCTGAAGAGTTTCCAATACTTTCCAAATTTGAAAACTTACAACAGTAAACAAGTTTGAAATAACAGACTTATCAAAGCCATCTTTTTTTCTCAACTTCACCCCATCAACCCTAGAACTCCCAACAACTCCCGCCTTCTCTACACCTCCGCCTTTCTTAACATAGAATATCTTTATTTCCCTTTCAATCATCCTATCACCAGAGACATCCTTATCCTTTCTGCTCCATAGCTCTCCTGCACTAATCTCTCCAACACTGCCCTCAGTTCTTTCAGATCCTATAACAATTCTCCAAACAAAACCTTTTACCTCTACATCAAACAAAAAAGCCAATTTTTTCAAAACTTCAAATGCCTCTTCAACTGTTTTGGACTCTGCCAACCTCACCACATAGGTTACAACAGTAGCACGTGTGAGCTTTTCAATCTTTAAATCTTTTTTCAACGAATCTATCTTCCTAACCAAATCTTCAATCGTAGTATTGACCTTCTTTAAAACAACACTCCCTGCTCTTTTCTTGAACTCACTTAACTCTCTTTCACATTCATAAAGCATTCTACTCATCTTATCGTAAAAAAATCGATCCAAAGCTATACCAACTAACAAAACAAAGCTGTAATACCACAAAGTCAGATTTACTCCACCTGTCATACCGCTCATTGTTGAAAAGAAAGCCACAGCGGAAGCAATTATAGCTGCAAGTATTCCCTGTCTCTCCGTCGAAAAATATATCACTCCCAACACTGAAGCAAACACAAACAACGGCATCATTCTAAGCATTAAAACTGCAACTAAAACAACTGCGTATACAAAATAAGCTCTCCATAAACTCTTATTCATCAGTGAATTTCACACCTTTGACAAACATTTTTAAACTTTTCAAAAGCCTCACTAATAGAATCTGCCACAGTTTCTAAACTTATAATCACACTATTGCCAGTTGCTAAAAAAAATGCCAACTCAGCATGTAAACATTTTACTCCTCCAGTTCTCCCTCCAACCCCACCATAAAGCCAATTGTCTCCATACGCTGGAAGTCTTCCCGCAAAAAGCAAGTGTCTTTGACGCGCATACAAAAAGTCCTCATACTGCACCTCATACCATAATCCATTACCTTTTAAATCTCCCTCAATTTTCTTCAAAAAAGAAGCCGCCTCCAGATAGGAGGCAGCCTTTTTAAGCCTAGGACACACCAACCACCAAACCGTTACTCCAAATTTAACTTTCCTTTCTGCTTCTAAAATTTGCCTCTTGCCAAATGGACACCTCAAAGAAGCATAAAGTTTTTCCACACCAACCATTTTCTCCTATATAACCCCACTCACATCTTTAAATGCATATTTTGACACAACATCTATTCTAACCAACAATCAACAAAGCCAATAACACCCACACCTCAACCTTATCCCGGAGGCCAACCAAATACCCTTCCACCTAATATATGTAGATGCATGTGGTAAACCGTTTGACCAGCCTTCGGACCACAATTGAAAACTAAACGCACATCATCAACATCCAGTTTCTCCTTTACCTTTGGAACTGCTGCAAACATCTTTTTAAGTACATCCAACTCCTCCACAGGTATATCATCTGCTCTCTCTATATGTTTTTTAGGTATTATCAACACATGAATTGGCGCCTGGGGATTTATGTCTTTAAAAGCCAATACATAATCATCCTCATAAACAACATCAGCTTTTATCTCTCCTGCTGCTATTTTGCAGAATATGCACTCCGGCATTAGATCAACCTCCCTTTTACAAAATACCTTTTAAAATTTAACCTATTAATTCATGTACCTGCGCCTAGCCACTCTTTTAAGCTTCGAATAACTACAT
>Ga0256838_1000174_pt1 | contig 45167 bp, 52 predicted proteins | sample 4571419metaG_FD_185978 | JGI IMG/M metagenome (GOLD analysis project Ga0256838, IMG submission 185978) | Hydrothermal vent microbial communities from Guaymas Basin, Mexico - 4571-419 | ecosystem: Environmental > Aquatic > Marine > Hydrothermal vents | place: Mexico: Guaymas Basin | collected... | reverse complement strand
ATCCTCAATTTTTTCGTTTAATTTCGCGAGTAAATCCATTCTTTCATCCTTTTTTTATATTTGATATAATTATAATAAAAAGGAGCAATTTGTTCAAATTAAATTCAAACTTCAAACCCACAGGAGATCAGCCTCAAGCTATCGAAAAATTAACCAACTGTATAAAAAAGGGCAGTCGCTATAATACGCTCATAGGAGTAACCGGAAGCGGAAAAACGTTTACAATGGCAAATATTATAAAAGAGTTACAAATACCAACTCTAATACTAACACACAACAAAACCCTTGCAGCTCAGCTTTACAGTGAATTTAAAGAATTTTTTCCAAAGAACCACGTAGAATATTTTATAAGCTATTATGATTATTATCAGCCTGAAGCTTATCTTCCAAGACAGGATTTATTCATTGAAAAAGATAGCTCAATCAACGCAGAACTTGAAAGACTAAGAGTCAGCGCTACGGCCAGTCTTCTTGAATATGACGACGTAATAGTAGTGGCTTCCGTTTCTGCTCTTTACGGACTTGGTAACCCGCTTGAATACAAAAAAATGGTAGCAAAAATTGCCGTAGGGGATGAAATTAACCAGCGGGAATTTATGCTTAGATTATTATCCATGGGATATACCAGAAATGATAAATATTTTGAAAGAGGAAATTTCAGAGTCCAGGGAGAAGTGATTGATATTTTTCCTACATACTTCGAAGATGACGTAATAAGGGTTGAATTTTTCGGAGATGAAATAGACAGAATTTATACAATTGACTATATGACAAATGAAAAACTTCAAGACTTAAAAGAAATTACAATATATGCGGCAAATCAATTCATAGTAGGTCAAAACCGCCTGGCAGAAGCTGTAAATTCCATTGAAAAAGAACTTCAGGAAAGATTACAGGAATTTGAAAAGCAAGGCAAAATAATCGAATATCAGCGCCTTAAACAAAGAACCGAATTTGACCTTGAGATGCTTGAAACTACAGGAACCTGTAAAGGAATTGAAAACTACGCAAGACACTTAACAGGTAAAAAACCGGGTGAAACTCCTTACTCTTTACTTGATTATTTTGAAATAAAAGGAAAACCTTATCTGGTAATCGTGGATGAATCTCACGTAAGTTTGCCGCAGTTTAGAGGAATGTATAATGGAGATAGAGCTAGAAAAGAAGTACTCGTAGAGTATGGATTCAGACTTCCAAGCGCTCTTGATAACAGGCCTTATAAGTTTGATGAATTTATAAATAAAGCGCCTCATTACCTGTTCGTTTCAGCCACACCCGGGGAATATGAACTTGAGATTTCAACCTGCGTAGCCGAGCAGATTATTCGTCCGACAGGTCTTCTTGACCCGGTTGTTGAGCTTTTGCCAAGCCAAAACCAGGTAGCCACACTCTATGACAGGGCAAAAGAGGTTATAAAAAGAGGCGAAAAAGTGCTTGTTACGACCCTTACAAAAAAAATGGCGGAAGAGCTTCAAAAATATTATCTTGAAATGGGACTTAAAGTCAAATACATGCACAGCGACATCGACGTAGTAGAGAGAAACGAAATAATAAGAGGCTTACGTTCAGGCGAGTTTGATATGTTAATCGGTATTAACCTCCTTAGAGAAGGTCTGGATTTACCGGAAGTTTCAATGGTGGCTATTTTAGACGCCGATAAAGAAGGATTCTTAAGAAGCGAAACAAGCCTTATCCAGACGATGGGAAGAGCGGCTAGAAACGTCAACGGGCGTGTTTTGATGTTTGCCGGTAAAATCGAAGAGCCTATTGTTCTTGATGATGACCTTGAAGTACTTGAAAAAATAAAAGATAAAATCACAGGCTCAATGTATAGAGCGATTAAAACCACAATCTCAAGACGTATCAAACAAAAAGAATATAATAAAAAACACGGCATTACACCAAAAAGCACGGTTAGAAAACTTGATAAATCTCTAAAAGAAGAAGGATACGAAGCAATTGCAAAAGAGCTTAAAAACAAAAACAAAATTCCTCCCAAAGAGAAAAAAGCGATAATCGCAAAACTCAGAAAAGAGATGCAAGAAGCGGCAAAAGCGCTTGAATTTGAAAAAGCGGCAATGCTAAGAGACAAAATTGAAGAGCTTAAAAAAATGAAATAAGGAGAGATAATGATTTTACGCTATAAAGATGATTTCCCAAAAATCGCTTCTTCTGCCTGGATTGCACCGAGTGCCAATATTATCGGAGATGTTGAAATAGGAGAAGACAGCAGCATTTGGTTTGGGTGTGTGATAAGAGGTGACGTTCATTACATAAAAATCGGAAAACGTACTTCAATTCAAGATCTCACCATGATACATGTCACACACTATAAAAAAGAAAAGAAAATCGGTGACGGATTTCCTACAATCATAGGTGATGACGTAACAATCGCGCACCGCGTAATGCTTCACGGATGTAAAATAGGAAATGCTTGTCTTATAGGTATGAGTGCTACAATTCTTGACGGTGCTGAAATCGGAGATGAATCTATTGTAGGAGCCGGGGCTTTGGTCACCGGCGGAAAAAAATTTCCTCCAAGAAGCCTTATTTTAGGCTCACCGGCAAAAGTAGTAAGAGAATTAACCGACGAAGAAGTAGAAAACATCTACAAAAATGCACAAAATTATGTCAAATACAAAAATGAATATATTGATTTAATAAGGTAGCAAATGGTAAAAAAACTTGACTTAGGTGATTACATTCAAAAACTCTCAAACCTCTACGCAAGAGAAAAAGATTATACTCTTGAGGGTGATATCAGAAAAAATTACGAATATTTACAAAAACTTTCAAATAAAGATTTTAAACAGCCTCCAAGCGTAAAAGTGCTTGATAGTGAAATTATGCATTTAAAAAAATACGGAAACCTTAAACACGACCAGATTTTTGAATTTGTAAAAATAATAAATTACTTTAAATATTTAAAAAGCAGAAACTGGCCGGATTTAGCCGAATGGTTTGATAAGATAAAAATTCCCGATGAAATAGAAAAAATCTTAAAACATTACAATGAAAAAGGTGAAGTTATAGGATTTGAAGAGATTGATTTGATTAATGAAAGAATAAAAGAGAAAAAATCCCTTATCCGACAGCAACTTTATAAATATTTGAATTCAAAAAAATTAGAACCGTTTTTAGTTGACAGACAAATTCACTTACAACAGGGTGAAGAGACGCTGCTTGTTAGAGGAGGATTTAATAAAGTTTTAGACGCCGAGATACTCGGAAGAAGCAGCAGCGGATTTTTTTACGTATTCCCAAGAGGGATCGAAAAATTAAAAAAACAGCTTGACGAGCTTGAAAGCATTAAAGAAGAAAAACTTTATGAAATTGCCAAAATTTTTAGTGAAACACTTAGAAAATGGGTTAAATTCTTGGAATTTATCAATAAAGAATTTGATAAATTCGACGCACTCCAAGCTCGTGTTTTTATGGCAAAAAATGAAAACCTTGAATTTATTATTCCCTCATTTAAAACAAAAAAGATGTATTTAAGAGATTTTTGCCACCCGGCGCTTAAAGAGTGCAAACCCATAAATCTTGAATGGGACAAACAGGTTTTAATTATTACGGGAGTAAACGCCGGCGGTAAAACAATGCTACTTAAGTCAATTCTAAGTGCCGCATTTATGAGCAAATATCTTCTTCCTATGAAAATCAGAGAAAACTCCTTAATTCCTCATTTTAAAGAGATAAAACCGATAATCGACGACCCTCAAAACGTAAAAAACGACATCTCTACATTTGCAGGAAGAATTAAAGAATTTAAAGAAGTATTCGGCAAAGAAAATCTGTTAATAGGTGTAGATGAAATAGAACTCGGTACCGACGCGAACGAAGCAGCGAGTTTATTTAAAGTGATAATTGAAGAGCTTATGAAAAAAAACCGTATCGTTATAACCACCCATCACAAACGCTTAGCAACTCTTCTTGCCCAAAATGAAGAAGTGGAACTCTTAGCTGCAATTTACGATGAAAAAAATCAAAAACCTACATATGAATTTATAAAAGGAACAATAGGTAAAAGTTACGCGTTTGAAACGGCAAAAAGATACGGAATTCCGCTGAATATCATTCAAAAAGCAAAACAGGAATACAGTGAAGATTTGGAAAAATTAGACTCTTTAATTGAAAAATCGGCACAATTAGAATTCGAGCAAAAACAAAAAATCAAAGAACTTGAAAGCGAACTTGAAAGCGTAAAACTTCTAAAAGAATCACTGCTGCGACAAAAAGAAGAATTTAACGAAAAAATCGAAAAAGAAAAAGAAAAACTGCTCCGTGAATACAACGCCGCTATAAAAGCTGCAAAAGAAGCAATAAAAGCAAAAGACATTAAAGACGCCCATAGAAAGCTAAACGAAGCTCATAAAATAAGAAGTAAAATAAAAATACAAAAAGAAGAGATTAAAAAAGAATTTAATATAGGAGACAGAGTAAAATACGGAAACAGCGTTGGAACAATAATAGAACTTAAAGGCAAAAACGCATTAGTGGAATTTGACGGTAAAAAACTACTCATATCAAAATCGGCTCTTAAACCTTATCTGGCACCGGTTAAGAAAACTACAAAAATCTATAAACCAAAACCTGATAAAATAGACGTAAAACTTGACCTGCATGGACTAAGACTTGAAGAAGCTATTGAAAAAACGGAAGAATATCTAAATAAAGCCGCACTTGCAGGACTTGAGGAAGTGTGGATTTATCACGGAATGGGTAAAGGAATTTTGGCAAAAGGAATTACAGAGCTTTTAAAAAATCACCCGTTAGTTAAAGAATTTAAAGACGCTCCATCCCATATGGGAGGATACGGAGCAAAAATAGTTAAGCTATAAGTTGACAAAAATAAACAAACTTGATACAATGACACTAAAAATAATGGAGGGGAAATATGGAAACTATTGTAGTAGCATGTCCGCATTGTAAAAGTTTGAATAAATTACCAAAAAAAGACGAATATAAAAAAGCTGTATGCGGTGTTTGTAAAGGTAATCTGCTTGATAATAAACCTATAAAAATAGAAAATGCAGCTGAATTTGCCAAAATCGTAAAAAATGTAACAGTTCCTGTAATTATTGACTTTTGGGCTGTATGGTGCGGTCCATGTCAAATGTTTGCGCCTACATTTGAAAAAGTGGCGCAACAATATCCTTTAAAAGCAAACTTTTTAAAAGTAAACACTGAAGAAGTGCCTGAAGTTGCGGCACAATTTGGCATTAGAAGCATTCCTACAATTGTTGCTCTAAAAGACGGACAGGAAATCGACAGAGTAATGGGAGCACTGCCGGAATTTCAGTTTGCTATGTGGGTTGATAAAATCGTACAATAATTTATTTACAAACTACTTTGTTTCTCCCGCTTTTTTTTGCTTCATATAGATTTTCATCTGCCCTTTGAATTAATGAGTTTTTATCATCTTCTTTTTTTAATTCTGTAACTCCAATACTTACCGTAACTTTCAAATTATTTTTACAAAAATATTCAGATTCAATTTCTTTTCTTAAAAGCTCCAGCCTATTACAAGCATCTTTTAAATCGCAAAAAGGTAAAACCACGACAAACTCTTCTCCTCCGAACCTTGCGATAATATCACTCCCTCTAAAATGTTTTTGTAAAATTCTAGCAAGAGACTTTAATACACAATCTCCAATCAGATGCCCGTACGTATCATTTATTTTTTTAAAAAAATCTATATCAATAACGGCAAGAGACAAAGGAAAATTGTGTTTTTTCGCTTCTTTTATTTTTCTATCTAAAAAGTCGTATAAGTAATTTCTATTATAAAGTTTAGTTAACGGGTCTTTTATACTTTTTTCATAAAGAACTCTTTCTTTTTCTTCATACTCTTTTAAAATTAAATATCTATAAAGAGACGCACCAAGAGGCAATGATAGTTTTTTATTCAAAACATCTAAAAACATTTTATCTTTTTCATTTAAAGAGCCCAAAAATTCAAAAACTATTTTACCTATTTTTTCGTTTTTAAACATAATGTCAAATTCGTAATCGGCTCTTATATCTTTTTGGCTTTTTCCTTTTTCATTAATAGTACATTTAAAATGGTCCGTTATAACACTAACAGCGTTAAGCCCTATATGATTATGTAAAAACTCATAAAGTTTACTGATTAATTTTTCAAAAGGCTCATTTACTATTAAAGATTCAATAAATGCTTTTAATATTTCATCTACTTCATTTAAAATAAAGACATCATCTATATAATCATCCATTAAATAAAGTCCACAATCCAAATCTTTAAGACCGTCTATCATATACTGAACCATGTCTTCTTTTATAATGCTTCCATGTTGGGGAGCTATTATTTTCGGATGTTTTTCTTCAATTTTTTTTAAAGCATAATTTAATACGGTTTTATGAGGCATATAATGTTTGTGAAACAGTTTTGCTTCTTCCAAATAATCTTTATCCGCATAAAATTTGAATTTTTCAGTAAGTCCTCCAAAAATATCGCTCGAAAAAATTAATTCATTTTCTTTGTCATATGTACATATAGCCCCTGCAAAATGAGCATATGGAGTAAATATAAATTCCAATTCTTTATTTCCGGCTTTTAATTTCCAATCTTCTTTATCCACAAGATAAAAAGGTGTCTTCCATTGATAATGTTTTAAAAGCATCCAAGTTCTCCAATGAGTAACTATTCTTCTGTCTTCCCTGTAAGGCATAATGGATTCTAGAGTCGAATAACATCCCACAATATCCGGATCTTGATGATGCATAATTATGTATTTAATATTTTTAAGTGCCGTAACTTGGACAATTTTTTCAAGAGTTACAGGAAAGGTAATCATGCTTCCCGGATCTATTAAAATACTTTCATCTCCGTTTTCTATCAAATAAACATGACATTGAAAAGGATCGTCAGGAATAACATAACCCACCCACCAGATTTTCGGTGCTATTTCAATAGGTTTTGAAAAATCTAAATTATTCATAATAATACTCCTTTATAAAATAAGCATAGCATCGCCGTAACTGTAAAAGCGATAATTCTTTTTTATTGCTTCTTCATACAACTTAAGCGTTTTTTCTCTACCTATGAAAGAGGCTACAAGCATTATAAGAGTTGATTTAGGAAGATGAAAATTAGTCAGTAGATGATTTACTCTAATCGGAGGATTTAAAGGATTTAAAAACAAATCGCATTCACCTGAAAGTTTTTTAGTTCTTGCGTAATATTCTATTGTCCTCGTTGATGTAGTCCCAACTGCTACAATTTCCTCATCAGAATCTAAAATTTCAGCAGTTTTTTTTGGAATTTCAAAAAATTCACTATGCATTTTATGCTCTCTTATATCTTCAACTTCTACCGGTTTAAAAGTCCCGGCACCTACATGAAGAGTAAGATAGGCTTTTTTATTAATTTTATTTAAAAGTTCAGGTGTAAAATGCAAGCTTGCCGTGGGAGCCGCCACAGCGCCTTCTTTTTTGGCAAATACTGTCTGATATTCTTTTTCATCCAATTTTTCATCACTTCTTTTTATATAAGGGGGTAAAGGTATATGACCTATTTTTTCTAAAATTTTTATCAGTTCTAAAAATACAAGTTTTCTTCCGTTTTGAAAAAACTCCACCACCCTGCTTCCGTCATCTAAAAGCTCAACAACTTTAGCCTCAAGTCCATTTTCAAATAATAATTTCATTCCCGGCTTTACTTTTCCTCTGATATAGACTAAGAACTTATCATTAAATGGTCTGTTTAAAAGCAGCTCTATTTTGCCGCCTGTTTCTTTTTTGCCAAAAATTCTCGCTTTTATCACTTTAGTATCATTAAAAATAAATCTTTTATCCCCTACAAAATCCAAAATATTTTTAAATACACTATGAATTATTTTATCGTTTTTTCTGTCATACACCAGAAGTTTTGCACTGTCTCTTGGCGTTACCGGATATTTCGCTATAAGATTTTCCGGGAGAAAATAATCATAACTACTAACCAATAAATCCTTAAAGTCCAATCATTTTCCTTAATTCTTCCGGTTTTGTAGTTTTTGCCATTGCATCTTCTTTTGTAATAATATGTTTTCTGACAAGCTCGGCTAACACCTGATTCATTGTTTGCATTTCGGTAATTCCCTGATTCAGCTGCATTTGAGAATAAATCTGTTGAATTTTATTTTCACGAATAAGATTGGCTATTGCCGGATTATTTATCAAAATTTCATGAGCGGCAACTCTTCCACCACCGATTTTTGGAATAAGTACCTGAGATATTACGGCACTTAGCGCCATTGAGAGCTGAGTTCTAATCTGGTCTTGTTCTTCTGCCGGGAAAACGTTTACGATTCTGTTTATTGTCTGGTCGGCACTGTTTGTATGAAGTGTGGCAAACACAAGATGCCCTGTTTCAGCTGCCGTAATAGCTGCACCGATAGTTTCCTTGTCTCTCATCTCACCGATTAAAATAACATCCGGGTCTTCCCTTAGTGATGCTCTTAGAGCATTCAAAAACGATTTGGTATCTCTTCCGACTTCTCTTTGGGAAAAAAGAGATTTTTTATGCTCATGTACAAACTCTATAGGGTCTTCGATTGTGATTATATGTTTGTGATACATTTCGTTTATTTCATTTAACATTGCGGCAAGAGTGGTAGATTTACCGCTTCCTGTAGGACCTGTTACAAGAATGAGCCCTTTATCTTTTGTTATAAGTTTTTTAAAAACGCTTGGAGCGTTAATCTCTTCTAACGTTAAAGGCCTTGGTGGAATAATCCTGAATGCCGCTGCTAAATTCCCTCTTTCGTAGTAGTAATTTGCCCTAAATCTTCCGACTCCCGGGTTTTCAAAAGAAAAATCTATTTCCAAATCTTCTTCAAGATTTTTCTTCTGTTCATCAGTTAAAACCGAATAACATAATGTCACTATATCTTCATTTTCAAGTTTCGGGAGATTTAACGGCAAAAGTTTACCATCAATTCTTAACATCGGCTCGGCATTTACAACTAAATGTAAATCACTTGCGTTATAAGCCGTTACACTGCTTAAAAGTTCGTCAAGAGAGAAATTAACAGCCATGATTTTCCTTATTCGATTATTTTAGGAACGATAAAATATCCGTCTTTTGCTTTTGGAGCGTGAGAGAGTACTTCTTTTATAATGTCCGTTTTTACAGGTTCGTCTTCTCTTAGAGGGGTTGGATTATCTAAAGTAGAAAAAGTAGCGTCAATATTTTCGGTATCAAGTTCATTTAACATTTCAACAAATGCTACTATCTCTTCTAAATTTTCAGCCATTGTCTTTTTATCTTCTATTTCTATCATAGATAAATTTTCAAGTCTTTGAATAAGTTTTTCATCAATTTTCATTATAACAGCCCTTTTTTTGTATAATTTTAGCATAAAAAACAAAAGGATTGCCATGAGTATCTTTAATGAAGCACAAAAATATATAGTAGGTGGTGTAAATTCACCTGTAAGGGCTTTTAAAAGCGTAGGAGGAGAACCTCCTTTCATTGAAAAAGGAAAAGCTCAATATATCTGGGATATAGAAGGAAAAAAATATTTAGATTATATTCAAAGTTGGGGACCTTTGATTTTCGGTCATTGTGACCAGACAATCGAAGAAGCTATTATCGAAGCAGTAAAAAAGGGAGTGAGTTTTGGTGCTCCTACAAAAGTTGAAGTGGATTTGGCAAAAGAAGTACTTGAACTTTTCCCGCATCTTGATTTAATAAGATTTGTAAACAGCGGAACCGAAGCCACAATGAGTGCTATAAGACTTGCCAGAGGTTATACGGGAAAAGATGACATTATAAAATTTGAAGGATGCTATCACGGGCACAGCGACTCTTTGCTTGTAAGTGCCGGAAGCGGTGCTGCGACGTTTGGCGTGCCAAGTTCACCCGGAGTTCCGGCAGACTTTACAAAACATACTCTTTTAGCAAAATATAACGATATCGATTCGGTTAAGCAGTGTTTTGAAAAAGGAGACGTCGGGTGCGTTATCATTGAACCGATTGCGGGAAATATGAGTCTTGTTCCGGCTGATAAAGAATTTTTAGGAGAACTTAGGGAACTTTGCGACCATTATGGGGCCGTTTTAATTTTTGACGAAGTAATGAGCGGATTTAGAGCGTCACTTAGAGGAAGTTACGACGTATATGGAATAAAAGCCGATATGGTCACTTTCGGAAAAGTAATCGGAGGCGGAATGCCAGTAGGTGCTTTTGCCGGAAAAAAAGAAATTATGGAAAAACTCTCACCTGTAGGTCCCGTATATCAGGCGGGAACTCTTAGCGGAAATCCCGTTGCTATGAGCGCAGGACTTGCCACTATAAAAAAACTGAAAAGTAATCCTGAAATTTATAAAAATTTAGAAGATAAAGCAAAAAAACTTATGAGCGGATTTGATAAAGTTTCAAAAGAAAACCAAATAGATTTCAATTATAACGTAATAGGCAGTATGTTCGGATTTTTCTTTAACCCGAAACTTCCTAAAAATTTTGACGAAGTAAATGAATCAGATACAAAAAGATATGCCGCTTTTCACAATAAAATGTTAAAAGAAGGATTCTATTTTGCACCAAGCGCATACGAAACTGGCTTTATCTGTACTCCAATGACAGATGAGGATATTCAAAATACAATTGATACATATTCTAAAATAGCAAAAGAAATCTAATGAGTGAAAAAAAAGGTAAAGTTGGTAAAACCATTGAGGGAGCTGAAAAGCTCTCTTTAGGTATTTCCATTGTAGTAGCTATTCTGATGGGAATAGGTCTTGGTTATTGGATGAAAGAAACATTTTATCAAAAATGGCTTTTGTGGCTTGGAGTTTTTTGGGGGGTTGCCGCTGCGATTATGAATATCCGAATAGAATATAAAAAACTAAAAAAAGAACTTGATGAAGTTGCCAATGATCCAAAATATAAGAACTATAAAATAAAGAAAAAAGAAGAAGACGATATTTTAGAAGAATTTGAAAAATAAACTACATATTTCTGGCAGCACTTGCCAAATCCCACATAGGCAGGAAAATACCAAGAGCCAAAAGTAATACAAGAGCTCCGATTACCGTCAGCATTATAGGTTCGATTGAGGCTTGCATGTTATCTATAAGGTCTTGGAATCTATCTTCATAATATTCCGCAGCTTTACTTAGCATAGTATCAAGCTCCCCTGATTCTTCACCAGCACCAATCATTCTAAGGGCTATAAAATTCACAAGCTGTGTTTCTTCCATCATTTCCGCCAGGTTTCTACCTTGGTTTATCCCGATTATTATCTGTTTTATTTTTTGTTTTATAACATCGTTTGAAATAATGCCTTCACTGATTTTTAAAGCGTCTAAAAGAGGAATACCGGATTTCAAAAGTGATGATAATGTAAGTAAAAATCTATGTAAAGTTGCATATTCGATGATTTTTCCGATAATAGGTGTTTTTAAAAGAATTTTATCCGAAATATATTTAAATTTATAAGATGTTTTATATAAAAAAATTATTGTTATTATTATGAGAATAATTATTCCCAAAACAATCAAGCCGTAATTACTCAATACTTTTTCAATACCCAGCAGTATTCTTGTTGGAAGAGGAAGCTCGGCGTGAAGTTGTTCAAACATCGCTTTAAATTTCGGTACTACCAATAAAATCAAAAATACAAAAGCAACAACAATTGCGAATAAGGTTATTATCGGATAACGCAACGCTTTTATCATTTTTCTTCTGTTTTCATACATGTTTTCATATATTCTCGCCAATGATTCTATAGCCATAGCCAAATCACCGGTCTGCTCTCCAAGTCTTATCATCGCAAGAGATATACCGCCTAAATACTCCTCATATTCGGCAAATACATCACTAAGGCTTTTACCGCTGTCAATAGCATCAGCGGCAGCTAAAAAGACTTCTTTAATTAAAAGGTCTTTTGAATTATTTCCTATATCTTCAAGAGCGTCTTTTAATGAAATACCTGCTTTCAAAAGTACGGATAACTGACGCAAAGCCGAAATATAAGAAGGATATTTTAATTTTTTTCTTAAAATTCTTGTAAAAAAGATATCCTTTAAAAGTTTCATCCTTTCATCAAAAGGCATCGGGACTTCTTCAATTTTTATCAAAAGCCCTTTATTTAATTTTTTAGCGTTCATAATAGCTTCCGCTTTATTCAAAGATTTTATTATAGTGTCTTCTTGTTTTCCTTTGTAAAAAAATGTTACTTTATACCATTTCATAGTTTTGCCACCCTGTATATTTCTTCTAAAGATGTTTCTTTATTTAAAGCTTTTCTCAATCCGTCATAAAACATATTTTTATAACCTTTTGATTTCAGATATTCTCCAAGTTCGGTTTTGTCTTTATTTTTAGCTATTAAACTTTCTAATTTTTCATCCACTAAAAAAATTTCACTAATAAGAGTTCTACCGATATATCCGGTCATATTACACTTTTCACACCCTCTTCCCTTATAAAACACCGTATCTTTTTTAATAAGATGTTTTATAGGTTCGAGATAAGCATCGCTTGGCTTATAAGGTGCCAAACAATAAGGACAGTTTTTCTTAACAAGTCTTTGAGCTTCAACTCCTACAAGAGCCGCTGCGACCATATAAGGTTCGGCTCCCATATCTATCATACGGCTTACTGCGCTAATGGCATCATTCGTATGTAATGTAGATAAAACGAGATGCCCGGTTAAAGCCGCTTTTATAGCGATTTCAAGCGTTTCAATATCTCTGATTTCCCCTATCATTATAATATCCGGGTCTTGCCTTAAAATACTTCTCAATGCTCCCGCAAAAGTAAGACCGGCTTTTGGATTTACCTGGACCTGCTGAATACCGTCAAGTTTATACTCAACAGGATCCTCAACAGTAATTACCTTTTTATCAATACCCGCAACTTCATGTAAAGAAGCGTAAAGTGTGGTGGTTTTACCGCTTCCCGTAGGTCCTGTTACTAGAAAGATTCCGTTCGGTTTTTTTAAAGCGGCTCTTAGGTATTCGAGATTTTGAGGTGAAATTCCAATAGTATTAATACTTTTAACTATATTTCTTTTATCAAGAATTCTTATAACTATACTCTCACCCCATACAGTCGGCAAGGAAGATACCCTGAAATCAAAATGATTTTTATCAAGTTCCATTGAAAATCCGCCGTCTTGAGGTTTTCTTTTTTCACTTACATCCATTCCCGCTTCAAGCTTTATTCGTGAAGCAACCGCATTATAAACATCTTCGTCCAAATCCCATTTTTCATATAACGTACCATAAATTCTAATCCTGATAATCGCACCTTTTTGAGTAGGTTCGATATGAATATCACTTGCGTGCTGATCGATAGACGATTTTATAATAAACTTTATAAGTCTTATAACAGCCGACTCTTCTCCGGGTACTTCTTCTCCTCTGAGTTCCCTTTTTATTTCATGTTTTAATTTGTTGATCTGCTCTTTGTTTTCTAAAAGCTTTAACACTTTATCTATATCTTCTTTATGAGCCAATACAAATTCAAGCTTGGCATCCGGGAAAAATCTCTGAAAATAAGATTTGGCATTCCAATCAAGAGGATTTTCGGAAGCTATAAGAACTCTGTCTAATTTAATATCAATAGGTATAGCCCGTACCTGTTTTAAGATGGTAACTGGAACTTTAATCTTAGTGAGTGAAATATTATCAAGAGATGAAATATATTTAACTTTTAATTCCTGTGCCAGCTCTCTTAAAAAGTTATCTTTTGAAATATAATTCTTATCATATAAAATATCCAATAGTTTTCTTGTAGGGTTTTGTTGCTTTATCTGTAAAACTTCCTGAAGCTGCTCAGGAGTTATAAGCCCTTTTTTTATTAAATTTTCTCCTACCAAAACTTAACCTTTTTTATAAATTTTCCGTTTTGATATAAATCGATTATTATGTTATTTATTTCTTCTTTAAAAAGAACATGATATGAATAATCATTGTCTTTTACGATAAAAGTATTATTTTTTACTTCGGGTTTTTGCTGCTGAGCCAGATAAAAAGCCTTTGCCAGCATATTGTCTTCTATTTTCGGAATTTTTATTTCCGAAATATTATAATTATCTTTTATATATCTTATTGTCAATAATTTTATAAGATAAAGAGTATTTATATAAGTTGCGTTAGTTCTTCCAATTTTTGTAAGTCTTAATATTTTTGACAAATCAAGAGCGGGGGTAAGATAATTCTTTTTAAGACAGGCATATGCTACAAGTGATAAAAGTTTTTCGTTTTTTCTTTCGTATTTATTAATATAAATCCATCTGTGAAGACAGATATATGAATAATATTTACCTTTAAAAAGTTCTAAAAGATTTTTATTTTCTAATTTATCGGCACTAAACAATAATGAAAAAAATAATGAGAAAATAAAAAGAATTCTCATACAAAAAGCCTTTTTAAAAAATTATATCATTTTATTTGTTATAATTCCAACAAAAAGGAGATTTTTATGAGTAGTTTACCAATTTATTATGATAAAGATTGCGATATAAATATCATAAAAAATAAAAAAGTGGCAATGATAGGATTCGGAAGCCAAGGGCACGCTCATGCACTTAACCTAAGAGACAGCGGGGTTGATGTAGTAGTAGGACTAAGACCTGGCAGCAAATCTTGGGAAAAAGCTGAAAAACAAGGTTTTAAGGTACTTCCGGTAGCCGACGCTGTTAAAGAAGCTGATGTAGTAATGATTTTACTTCCTGATGAAATTCAACCTGAAGTTTATTATAATGAAATCGAACCGAATCTGAAAGAAGGCGCTACTATAGCATTCGGACACGGATTTAATATTCATTACAAATTAATCAAACCTAGAAAAGATTTAAATGTAATTATGGTTGCTCCAAAAGCACCAGGACACACAGTAAGAAGCGAATTCGTAAAAGGCGGAGGAATTCCTGATTTAATCGCGGTATATCAAGGCGGTGAAGAAGCAAAAAAATTAGCTCTATCTTACGCAAGCGCAATAGGTGGAGGAAGAACAGGAATTATCGAAACTACTTTTAAAGATGAAACTGAAACTGACCTTTTCGGTGAGCAAGCAGTACTTTGTGGTGGTGTAACTTCTTTAATCAAAGCAGGATTCGATACTCTAACAGAAGCAGGATATGCTCCTGAAATGGCGTATTTTGAATGTCTACACGAATTAAAACTAATAGTAGATTTATTATATGAAGGCGGAATGGCTAATATGAGATATTCAATTTCTAATACTGCTGAGTATGGAGACTACGTATCAGGACCTAGAGTAATCGGAGAAGAATCAAGAAAAGCAATGAAAGAAATTCTTAAAGAAATTCAAAACGGAAAATTCGCAAAAGACTTTATTCTTGAAAGAAAAGCCGGATATGTAAGAATGAACGCTGAGAGACAACTTACAGAAGACAGCCTTCTTGAAAAAACTGGTAAAGAACTTAGAAAAATGATGCCTTGGATTACTAAAAATAAAATTGTTAATCCTGACGAAAACTAATTTTTCCCCTCTTTTGAGGGTAACTTACAAAGTTTATAAAGTAGATTTTGTAAGTTAAACAAAAGGAGATAAATTGGCAACTGTAATAACGGTTACAAGTGGAAAAGGCGGGGTTGGAAAATCTACTACAACGGCAAATATAGCGGCTGCCTTAGCAAAACTTGGTAAAAAAGTAGTAGCTGTTGATTTTGATATAGGTCTGAGAAATTTGGATATGATTTTGGGGCTTGAGAATAGAATTGTATATGATGTAGTGGATGTAATGGAAGGGAGATGCAATTTAGCCCAAGCTATCATAAAAGATAAAAGAGTACCTAATCTTCATTTTTTACCTGCTAGTCAGACAAAAGACAAAACAGTCCTTGAAAAAGACAAAGTAGAAAAACTGATTAATGACCTAAAACAAAATTTCGATTATATTTTAATTGACTCACCTGCCGGGATTGAAAGCGGTTTCGAACACTCTATTTATTTAGCCGACAGAGCTCTTATCGTTACTACTCCTGAAATTTCATCTGTAAGGGACGCTGATAGGGTTATAGGAATAATTGACGCTAAAAGTAAAAAAGCCCAAAACGGTGAAGAAGTGGAAAAACATATTATCATCAACAGAATAAAACCAGAACTCGTTGAAAAAGGCGAAATGCTATCAACCGAAGACGTTTTACATATTTTAGCACTTCCTTTAATAGGAATAGTTCCGGATGATGAAGATATTGTAAAATCGACTAACCTAGGAGAGCCTATCTCATTAAAAGAAGATTCTCTTGTAGGAGAAGCTTTTAGAAGAATTGCTAGAAGAATAGAAGGCGAAGAAGTTGAATTTTTAGACTTAAAAGCCAAAAAAAGTTTTCTTGAAAAACTTAAAGGACTTTTCAAATGAGTTTTTTAGATTTCTTTAAAAAGAAAAAATCAAAAGACGTAGCAAAAGACAGACTTATGATGATGCTGGCTTACGAAAGAGCCACAACAAAAATAGAAAACCTTGATGAGATGAAAAAAGACCTAATAGCCGTTGTAAAAAAATATTTAAATGTAAAAGATATTCATATTAAAAATCAGTCAAATCAAGATATTGAGACTTTGGAAGTGGAAATTATTTTAGATAAATGAAAAAGAAAAAAACTTCCAAAAAAAAGAAAAAAACCTCTTCTTTTTCTCCTAAATACAAATATATTATTTATATTTTGAGTGTTTTCATATTGATTTTAGGCGCTTTTTTAGCAGGCGTGCTTTTAGAAAATAAAAAAATAGAAAAAAAATTAACAAAACAAGAAAACACCATTCATAAACTCCAATCTAAAATACATAATTTGGAAAAAGAACTTACTAAAAAACCAAAAAAAGAAATAGTCATAATGCCGATATCCTCCGAAGCAAAAGATTATGAAGAGGCTCTAAAAAAACATAAAAAAACTTCTCCCAAACCAATTATAAAACCTGTAAAATCTGTAAAAAACACAAAAACACCTAAACTTGTTATAATTATTGATGATGTAGCTTTCAAAAATCAGATAAAACTTATAAAAGAAATTCCATATAAAATTACTCCTTCTTTTTTCCCTCCGACAAAAAATCATCCGAATACAATTAAATATTCCAGAATGTTTAATCATTATATGGTACATGTACCTATGGAAGCGCTGAATTTTAACAAACCTGAAAATGATACGTTAATGGTGGGAGACAGTTACGATAGAATTTACAAAAAAATTTTACAAATCAAAACCCAATTTCCTAACGCTAAATTTATAAATAATCATACAGGCAGTAAATTTACAAGCGATTATACCTCTATGGTTTATCTTTTTAAAGCTTTGCAAAAAAATAATTTAGGATTTGTGGATTCCAAAACTACCCCCAATTCAAAAGCCTCTTTAGTTGAAAAAGAAATTAAAATCCCAATGTACTCCAGAAATATATTTTTAGATAATATTGAAGATCCCGAATATATTAGAAAGCAGCTAAAAAAAGCTATAAACATAGCTAAAAAAAGAGGTTATGCCATAGCAATCGGTCATCCTCATAAAATCACTCTCACAACACTTAAAAATTCAAAAGACCTTTTAAATCAGGTAAAAGTTGTTTATATTGACGAATTACATAGAAATTGATGAATTTAAGCTTTTTTATAAAGGTAATATCGATTTAATAAATAAACCGAAAATAGCAATAGTGGGTACTCGAAAGCCCGGTAAATATACTAGAGAAATGACGGCACTTTTAGCAAAGAAACTTTCAAAAAAATTCACAATAATAAGCGGCGGAGCGTTAGGAGTTGATAAAATAGCCCATGAAAACGCTTATCCGAACACAATTATGGTAGCACCCTCTTCTCTTGATATTATTTATCCTAAATCCAATATGAATCTTATAAAAACAATTCAAAAAAACGCTCTTGCTTTAAGCGAATACGAAAAAGACTATATGCCAAGAAAATACAGCTTCGTTCAAAGAAACAGAATTATCGTAAAATTAAGTAAATTCGTCATAATACCTGAATCCGACTTAAATAGTGGTAGTATGAGAAGTTATGAATGGGCTGAAAAATTTAATAAAAAAGTTTTCGTAATACCTCAAAGAATCGGTGAAAGCAATGGTACAAATTTTCTAGCAAAAAATAATAAAGCCGAAATTATTTGGGATATTGAAGATTTTTGTAAAAAACTTGGTATAAATTCAAATGAAAAGATTCTAACTTTAAATGAAGCATTAAAAAAATATGGTAATAAACTTTATGAAATGGAACTCGAAGGTAAGGCGGAAATAAAAAATGGAAAAGTCTTTATCAACTGATATTTTAACTCACCCTTTTGAACCTATCATTGATAAAAACAGCAAAATACTTATACTCGGTACTTTTCCTTCTATTAAATCATTTGAAAACAGCTTTTACTATTCTCATCCGAAAAATCAGTTTTGGGATATTTTAGCGATAATATTTAATGACAAAAAACCTGAAACAATAGAGGAAAAAAAAGAGTTTTTAAAAAAACATAAAATCGCTTTATGGGATAGTATCTGTGAATGTAAAAGAAAACATGGCAATTCAAGAGATGATAATTTAGAAATTTTAAAACCTTGTGATATTGAAAAATTTTTAAAAAAATATCCAAATATAAAAAAAATAGCCGTAACTTCACGCACTGGTGAAAAAGTATTAAAAAAATATTTTAAAAATTCACCTTTTGAAATTTTAAAAAATCCTATTTATTTACCAAGCCCGAGTCCGCTAAATGCCAGAATGAAAATAGATAAAAAGGCTGAAATATGGAAAAAATTATTGCTATCGACGTAGGATTAAAAAGAATAGGAGTGGCTTATACTCCCAATAAATCGGTAGTTGTTCCGCTAAATGCCGTTATCAGAAAAAATAGAAACCAGGCGGCAAAAGAAATTAGTGAACTTTTAAAAGAATATCAAGCCGATACTCTGGTAGTAGGTATTCCCAAAACAAACGAAGAAATGGAAAGAAGAATAAAACATTTTGTAAATTTAATTGATTTTGACGGAAAAATAGATTTTGAGGATGAAAGTTTTACAAGTGCTATTGTGGAAGAAGAGATAAAAGGTAAAATAAAATATAAAAGAGACGGAAGAATAGATTCTCTTGCGGCTAAAAAAATTCTGGAGAGTTATCTAAAAAGAAATTCTGTCTCTTCCTGAATTTTTAGCTTCATAAAGTTTTTCATCAGCTTTTTTAAACGTTTTGGAGAAATTTTTCTCAAATATACTTATCCCTATAGACACACTTATATGAATATTATCCGAAAATTCATACTCTTTTATGGCATTTTTTATTTTTTCCGCAATTAATACGGAGTTTTTTAGATTTTCATTTGGTAAGATAACCACAAATTCCTCTCCTCCCCATCTACATACAATATCATTTTTTCTTAAATTATTTTTAATTATTTCTCCTAGTTTACTTAATATTTCATCTCCTACGTCATGTCCGAAGGTGTCATTTATTCGCTTAAAATAATCAATATCGATTATCATTAAAGTATAATTTTTAAGCTTTTTAATATATTTTTCGCATCCTGTTCTGTTTAACACCTTAGTCAGTTTATCCGTCATAGCAATTTTTTCGGTTTTAAGATATTTATTCAGTCCCAATAAAAATAGGATCAGAATTATATATGCTACAATAAGCACTAGAAATGTTTTTTTAGTTTCTTTTTTCAAATCATTTAATTCGGGAATCTCTTTTAAAGATACTACTTTAACAAAATAACCTATATGTTTTCCTAAAGAATATACGGGATATGAAAATATAACATAACCGTTTTCAATATTGATTTTTTTAGCAAAATCCACTTTTTTATTGAAATTTTTAAACACCCTGCAAATGTTTCCATCTATATAATAATTTTTATTTAACTTGCATGTTTTAAAATTTTCTGAATCTATTATTTTTTTATCAATAACAAAACCTATAAAATATTGTTTAAATATATTCATTAAAAAATCTCTATACCTTACACCTATCTCACTTAAAGCTATAATTTTACCGTTATAAAAAATCGGATATACATTTGTAAACAACACCCCTTTTGAAGTCACAATAAAATCATGAAAAGGCTTCTGGGTTTTTGAAACAATCTGGGCAATATCAAACAAATAACCTCCGATATCATCACATTCATATAAATTATAAAATTTCAAAATAGGATAACCTTCTATCGTAGCCAATTCAATGTGTCGTATAGCATATTTTTTTAAAACGTTAAATTGATGTTTGGTAACTTTTTTTAAATATTTAAGACTTTTTGTAGTATTTTTAACAATATATTTTTTTATTTCATCGTCATTAAATATCAGATCATTTACCAAATCTGCTTCCGAAACAATCATTGATTTTTCAGTTTTGAATACTTCTTTTTTTTCTTTGTAAAGAGTATTTAGAATATCGGCGAATTTTGAATTATAATTTTGAAAAAAAGTATATCCTATAATAATAAAGACAGAAGTGAAAATGACAAAAAGCCAGCCGATATATCTCTTATTTATAATTCACTCCTTCAGTTTTTCGTAATATTTCCTTATAAAATCACTCTCTTTTGCTAAAAAACCTGTAATATTATCCACTTCGGTTTTATTATTATTTTCATAATCTATTTGCATGCTCATTTTACTCTCATATGGAATATTTAAAGCCTGTTTTATTATTTTTTCTTTTTCATTCTCCAAAGATATATCGGCTTTTTTGGCAATCTTTATAACTTCATCTAAAAATTTTTCGACTTCATCCCTTTTATTTTCCATAATCCAACCTGTAGGTTTTTGATAAAAACTTTGAAGTGTGGCAAAAGTAGCAATAAACAGATATTTTTTCCAGATATCTTTTTCGATATGTTTAGAAAATTTAATTTTTAAATCTTTACAAGGAGTAAAAAGCTTTTTTAAAACCTCGTCATCTTCAAGGCACAGATAAAAAAGAGGAGTTTTTTTGTGAATTATGTTAATGTCTTTTTTGTTCGAAAGAATATAAATACATGCTTTAATAACTTTTGCTTTTATATTTTTAAACTTTTCAAAATGCCCTATTCCGTTCAAAATAGGCACTATTCTCGTATCTTCACTGTAATGACCTTCAATCTCTTTTAAAACCTCATCCAAAGAATAAGCTTTTGTAGTAATAAATACTATGTCATAAACACCGCTTATCCCTACATTAGGATAAACGGTATCTTCTTTATCTATATCAATTATTTTAAGACCTTCTTTTTTAATTTTTTCATTGGTCTTTTTCGTAGCTAAAATGTCCACATCATATCCGCATTTTATTAACTTATAAGCAAGATAGCCTCCTACTCCCCCTGCTCCCACGACCAATATTTTCATTTTCTCTTCCTTATTTTATCAGCGATTATAACACCAAGAGCCACTCCCAAAAAAACAAGTATTAAAAATATCTCCCCCACTAAGTCTTTAAATTCCATTTTTATTTTTCTCTTTCTAAAATAACACCGCATTCCATATGATTTGTATATGGAAACTGGTCAAAAAACCCAAAAGCTTTTATTTTTCTGTTTTTAGCAAGCGTTTCAAGGTCTCTTTTTAAAGTTTCGGGATTACATGAAATGTAAATTATATTATCAAATTCGTTTACAAACTTTCTACTTTTATCATCAAGCCCGGCACGCGGAGGGTCAATTAAAACGTTTTTCAAATCATATGAAGCCAAAAGAGGTGAATTTTCATCTTTTAGCGCACTAAATTCAGCAGCACTCATAGCCAAAAAAGTAATATTATCACGATTATTTAATTCAGCGTTAAATGTAGCGGCTTCAATTGATTCTTTGTTTATTTCAGTTGCTATAACTTTTCTGAAATTTTCACTTAAAGGTATGGTAAAGTTTCCGTTTCCGCAGTAAAGCTCTACCAAATCTCCTTTTAAATGTTTACTATTCCTAAGAGCCCATTCAATCATTTTTTGATTCATTTCCCTATTTGGCTGAGAGAATGTATTTTCAATGATTTTATATCTGTATTTTTTTCCGTTTATATTTAGCTCTTCTATCAGATAGTTTTTATCAAAAACGTATTTTCTACCCTTTTTTCTTACGATAAAATCAACATTCGGAAATTTTTCTTTTAGTTTTTTTATATCTTCGGCAATACTTTCATCAACTTTTTTATGATAAATAAGTGTTACAATAAGTTCACCTTTTGAGTTACTTAAAAAATCTATTTCATACAGTTTTTTTCTTAAATTTTCGTTTTTTTCTATTTCTTTTAAAAGAGGATCCATTATTTCATAAATTGCCTTATCTACGATTTTACACTCTTCAATTGGAATTACGCCTCTACCCTCTTCTTTTCTCTTTCTCATGGCGTAATAGCTTTTATCATCTTCATGCCATACTCTAAACTCAGCTCTTGCTCTAAAATGTTCGTCTTTTCCGTGTATTACTTCAATATCAGGAATATCAAAATCCTTAAACATCTCTTTTAGACGCTCTTTTTTAATCTCAAGCTGCTTTTCATAAGGTATCTCCCATAAAACACAGCTGCCGCACTTTCCAAAACTGCTACAAGTCATATTACTCCTTTATCTAAAACTCTCAACCAGTCCCTGTACTATGAGATTCCATCCATCAACCAGTACAAACACCAATATTTTAAAAGGCAATGATATCATAACGGGCGGCAACATCATCATCCCTAAACTCATTAAAATAGAACTTACCACCATATCAATCACCAAAAACGGTAAAAATATCAAAAATCCTATCTCAAACGCCGTTTTAAGTTCACTAATCATAAAAGCCGGCACTAAAATTGAAAGAGGCACGTCATCAAGGGTTTTAGGGTTCGGGAGTTTTCTGATTCTGAAAAATAGCGCCAAATCTTTCTCACGCGTATTTTTTAACATAAATTTTTTAAAAGGTTTGACCGCTTTTTCAAACGCTTCTTCATAGCCGATTTTTTCTTCCATATAAGGTTTTATTCCCTGAGTATATGCCTGTTTGGCATACGGCTCCATAATAAAAAAAGTCAATACAAGGGAGAGAGAAACTAAAAGAGTGGTAGGTGGGGACTGTGGAGTTCCAAGTGCTTGACGCAAAAATCCAAAAACAACGAGAAGTCTTACAAAAGAGGTCATTACTAAAACAATACTTGGAGCCAAAACTAAAAAAGTCATTAAAATAGCTATATTCAGAACGGTTACAAGCTGTTTTGGACTCTCAGGAGCTGTTAATGACAAATTCACCGTAGGTAACTGAGGCGCCGCCGCAAATAAAAAAAGCGGCAGTATAAATATAATGATTTTTTTCATTTAGTTTTGTCTAAGACCGATTTTTGTATTTCTTCTTTGTTTTTTTTCGCAAAAAACCATATTTCAACTCTCCTGTTTTTCGCTCTGCCTTCAGGTGTTAAATTACTGGAAATCGGATGATACGGTCCATATGCCGCGGCACTGAGTTGAGACGGATTCACTCCGTTTTTTATTAAAATTCTCAATACTGCCAATGCCCTTGCGGCACTAAGCTCCCAATTGTCTTTATACGGACTGTTGGGAGGTGGCGGCATATTGTCCGTATATCCTCTTACTTGTATTTCAACATTTTTAGGTAGATACTCTTTTATAATTATAGCAATTCTTTTTAAAAAGAGTAAGCTATCCTCGTTGGTTATTTGAGCGCTTCCGGGAGGAAAAGTAATATCTGCCGGGAGTCTTATAAAAAACCCTTCTTCTCCTTCTTCAAGCACAATGGCAGGACCTTTCCCGCCTTGAGTAAATTCTTTAAATTCCGCTACCGCTTGAGAGAGTTTATTAACGGTTTGAGCGGTTTCCTCTGATTTTTGAATAGGAGTTGCTTTTTGAATTCTTTCTCTACTTACTTCCGTTTGGGTTCCGCCTTCAAGAACACTAAGAGCTCCCGCCAACGATCCTATAGCTTCTTTTACTTTTTTAGCGTCCATTGTAGACATGGATAAAAGCAAAACGAAGAAACATAACAAAAGACTCATCAAGTCCCCGAATGTCGCAAGCCATTCGGGCATACACTCAGGACATTCGCATTTACATTTTTTTGCCATTTTTATTCCTATTCAAATTGAGATTGTCTTTGACTTGGCGGTAAGAAACTAAGTAATTTTGCTTCCAACGTTCTAGGATTATCCCCCGCCTGAATAGACATTATCCCCTCTATTATCATGGTTTTAGCAAGAATTTCGTCATCGTTTCTTAAATTAAGTTTATTAGCAATCGGGCTTCCGAAAATATTACCGATCATCGCTCCGTATAAAGTCGTCAAAAGGGCAACAGCCATCGCAGGACCGATAGCAGAAGGGTCGGACATATTTAAAAGCATCGCAACAAGCCCGACAAGCGTACCAATCATCCCCATTGCCCCGGCTAGTCCGGCCCAGTTACTAAAAATAGAAGCCATTTTTTTATGTCTCGCATCCATCTGTTCTATGTCTATTTCCAAAAGTTCTCTTATCGTATCGGGTTCATTCCCGTCGACCGCCATTGAAAGGCCTTTTTTTAAGAACTCATCTTCTTCGTTTGCGGCGGCCTGTTCGAGAGATAAAATTCCGTCTCTTCTTGCCTGAGTGGCATAATCTACAAGTTTTTTAATGAGTTCTTCATAATTCGGCTGATAACTCGGTTTTATCGCTATCATAAAAACTTTTGCGAATTTGGTCATCATTTCCATTTTATTCGCAATAAACAGGGTCATAATAGAACCCAACACAACGATTAATACGGACTGTGGGTCAATATAAGGACCGATACCGACACCCATAGCCATAGCGGCTATAATAAGACCCAAAGCCCCGACTAAACCGATGACCGTTGCTAAATCCATTCTTTCACCTTTTCTTTATTTTGATATAATATCGGCAAAAAGGATATAAATGTTACAGGTAATTATTCTTGCCGCGGGTAAGGGAACCCGTATGAAGAGTAAATCGGCAAAAGTCCTTCATACTTTATGTAACAAACCGATGATAGAGTATGTTATTGAAGAATCACTTAAACTTACAAACAGTGTCGATGTAGTTTTGAATCATCAATTTGAAAAAGTAAAAGAAATCGTGGAAAAATATCCGGTAAATATCATAAAACAAGACCTTGAGAATTATCCCGGAACGGGAGGAGCCGTTAAAGAAGTTCCTATAAAAGGAGACAAAGTATTCATATTGAACGGTGACATGCCTCTGATAGAAGCGGATGAACTTAAAAAATTTTTAGATATCGACGCAGATATAGTAATGAGTGTTATGAAATTAAATAATCCGGACGGATACGGAAGAGTAGTAATAGAAAACGGAAATGTTAAAAAAATAGTCGAACAAAAAGATGCTACTGAAGACGAACTTAAAATTCCTTATGTAAACGCCGGAGTATATCTTTTTAAAAAAGAGGTACTTGAGAAGTACTTGCCAAAACTTTCAAACCAAAACGCCCAAAACGAATACTATTTAACGGACATTATCGAAATGGCTGTAAATGACTCTTTAAAAGTGGCCGCTATTGAAGTTAATGAAGAAAATTTTAAAGGTGTCAACTCAAAGCTTGATTTGGCTAAAGCAGAAGAAATAATGTGCAAAAGAATAAAAGAAAACTGGATGAAGAACGGAGTTATTATGCATCTTCCCGACACTATCTTCATAGACGCATACTCTTCTTTTGAAGGTGAATGTGAAATCGGAAGCGGCTGTGTTATTAAAAAAAGTGTAATAATTGAAAGTGAAATCAGACCTTTAAGCGTAATTGAAGAAGCGGTTATTAAAAATTCGGGTATAGGACCAATGGCAAGAATCAGACCGAAAAGCGAACTTGTAGATACCCATATCGGAAATTTCGTAGAGGTAAAAGCCAGCAAATTAAAAGGCGTAAAAGCCGGACATTTAAGCTATCTTGGGGATAGTGAAATAGACGAAGGCACAAATGTTGGAGCCGGAACAATTACGTGTAATTATGACGGCAAAAACAAATACAAAACCAAAATAGGAAAAAATGTTTTCATAGGAAGCGATTCTCAGCTTATAGCTCCCGTAACCATCGAAGATGATGTAATGATAGCAGCCGGAAGTACAGTAAATAAAGATATTAAAAAAGGCTCATTAGCCATCAGCAGAGCCCCTTTAAAAATAGTTAAAGATTTTTATTATAAATTTTTCGGGAGAAATAATTGAGAGTATTAATAGGTGTTACCGGAAGTATTGCCGCTTATAAAACATGTGAATTGGTGAGACTTTTTATAAAAAGAGGAGATGAGGTAAGAGTCGTTATGAGCGAAGCGGCTACCAAATTCGTAACTCCTCTAACCTTTGAAGCCCTGACAAGAAATAAAGTTCTAATAGAAAAAAACGAAGACTGGTCAAATGAATTAAATCACATCGATTACGCAAAATGGGCCGATATTTATATAATCGCTCCCGCTACCGCAAATACAGTCAATAAAGCGGCAAACGGAATTGCTGATAATTTGCTTTTACAAACATATCTGGCATGCCCGGCTCCCGTTCTTTTCGCTCCTGCCGCCAATACTAACATGTATCTTCATCCCACAACTCAGGAAAGTTTTAAGAAATTAAATATCATCGAAGCAAATGCCGGGCTATTGGCGTGCGGCGATGAGGGAATTGGTAAAATGGCAGAACCTGAAGAAATTTTTTTAAAAGCTTTACGGGAAGTGTATAAAGATGAGTTTTGGCAAAATAAAAAAGTTACGGTTACAGCCGGAGGCAGTATTGAAAAAATTGACGATGTGAGATTTATCAGCAATTTTTCAAGCGGAAAAATGGGAGAGGCGCTTGCAAAAGCTTTTTATATCAAAGGAGCTGATGTCACTTTAATATCGAGTAAAGAACATAACCTGACAAAAGATATTAAACAGATAAACGTAAAAAGTGCGGATGAATATTTAAAAGCTATTCTTGAGGACAATCCGGATTTTTTGATTATGGCTGCGGCGATTGCCGATTTTAAACCAAAATACATTCCAGGAAAACTCAAAAAAGAACAAATCGGTGAAAAATTGATGCTCGAACTTGAAAAAAACACCGACATTCTTGAAGCCTTAAAAGATAAAAATTTTAAAAAAATCGGCTTTAAAGCGGAAAGAGATGAAAATAACGCCCTTAAATATGCCAAAAATGCCTTAAAGAAGAAAAATCTTGATGCTATCTGTTTAAATCTTTTAACGAAAAACGACTTTGGAAGTGACGAAAACGAAGTTATATTTATAACAAAAGACAAAGAAATATTAATCCCTCAAGACTCAAAAGAAAATATCGCGTACAGGATTGTAGACCTTGTTAAATTTGTTTAAAATAGGAAAAATCCTAAACGAAACAAACAGACTCTCAGGCATTAAAGAATTTAATGCCTCAGTACCTGTAAAACTTGAGGTATTAAAAGAAATTAATCCTATAACTTATGAAATAAAACTCGGAAATAAAACTGTTGAAACCAAATCACATATTCCTCTGGAAGTTGGAAAAAAATACCTAGCAAACATAGTAGAAAAAAAAGAATATATTCAGATACAAAACCTTAAAGAATTTCCAAAACTATTAGAAACTCTTGAAAAAATATCATTTTCTAAAGAAATGAATTTAGATAAAGATACGATAATAGATAAATTAACTCACGCAAAAACAAAAGATGAATTTATGTTTTTTGCTAATATTTTACTCGCACTTCAAAAAGGCATCAGACATATTTTTATAAATGAAAAAAACAATAAAGCACTTTTACAATTGAAAAAAAACAAAAACAGCATAGATTTTTATGCCTGTTATAAGTTCTTAGGAGAACTTGAGGGAACTATAACACCTCATAAAGTTATGATTTTAACACCCTTTAAAAACGTTGCGTCATTGATTGAACAAAATTCCGAAGAACTCGACAAAAAAGTAGAAGTAAAAATAAAAAACACTATAAAACCACTGTATGAATTTAAAAACACACTCCTTGATATAAAGGCTTGAATATGCACTTAGCAATTATTATGGACGGAAACGGAAGATGGGCTAAAAAAAGAGGTCTTAAAAGAACAGAAGGTCATAAAAAAGGCGCGGAAGTTGTAAAAGAAATCACTACATACTGTGCCAATAATCCTGAAATAGATGTTTTAACCCTGTATGCTTTTTCTACAGAAAACTGGAAAAGACCTAAAATGGAAGTGGACTTTTTAATGAAACTTCTTGATAATTGGCTAAAAAAAGAACTCCCTACTTATATAAAAAATGAAGTAAAATTTGAAGTAATCGGAGATATCAGCAAATTTTCCCCCGCTCTTAGAAAAAGAATAGAATATACAAAAGAGGTCACAAAAGATTTTAAAAAACTAACTCAGGTTTTAGCCCTGAATTACGGAAGCCGTGATGAGATTACAAGGGCTGTAAAAAAGATGATTCAAAAAAATGAAGAAATTACGCCCGAGAACATTCAAAAAAACCTTGATATAAGCAGAGATGTGGATTTACTGATAAGAACAAGCGGAGAAATCAGACTTAGTAATTTTCTCTTGTGGCAACTTGCTTATGCGGAAATGTTTTTTACTGAAACTATGTGGCCGGATTTCACTCCGGAAGAACTTGAAAAAATTTTAAAAGAATTTAAAAAAAGAGAGAGAAGATTCGGAGGAATATAATATAATTTCAAAAAAGGCGGCTGATGGATATTTTCTTTATATTCCTGTTTGGACTTGCTATAGGAAGTTTTTTAAATGTTGTCATTTACAGAGTTCCCCTTGGAAAAAGTTTAATTACACCTCCCAGCAGCTGCCCGAAATGTAATACAAAAATAAAACCCATACATAATATTCCGGTTATAAGCTGGATTTTATTAAAAGGCAGATGCGCGTCTTGCGGGAAAAAAATTTCTATAAGATATCCTTTAATAGAACTTTTGACGGGAATTATTGCCGTTTTAATATATATAAAACTTGGAAATTTTGATATATTTTATCTTTTTACTTTTGGGGCTTTTGCTACTCTTCTTGCTTTATGTATGATTGATTTTGATTATAAGGCGGTACCTGACAGTTTAAATCTTTTAGCTTTAACATTTGCTTTTTTTCATTCTCCAGAAGTTTTGGAAAATTTCAAAAACGCTCTTCTTATGATGGGTGGTATGAGTTTGGTGAGATATTATGTTAGTTATTTTCTAAAAAGAGAAGCAATGGGAGAAGGAGACATAATCGTGGGGGGCACAATGGGTGCCTTAGTAGGTATTAAACTCGCTGTTTTATCATTATTTATTGCCGCTCTTTTAGCTATTATTCCTTCCCTTTATTTTAGATTACAAAAAAAAGAACCTGAACTTCCTTTTATTCCGTTTTTAGCTCTTGGAACATTTATAGTATGGTATTTCGATTCTTATTTTGAAGAAATCTGGAGAATAATTTATGAATAAACTTAAATTTTATCTTTTAAGAGAGTATATGCCTCTTTTTTTCACTCTTTTTTTTATTATTTTCATCATCATATCGTTGATATATGTAATCACAATCTCAAATATTACGGCTGGAATAAAAATTACGTTTCTGGATTTAATAAAATTTTACCTTTTGTCAGTCCCACAGATTTTGCTTGTAACAATGTCAATTTCTTTTTTTATAGCAGCTACAACCCTTTATTCGAAACTTAGTGAATCTCAAGAACTTGTTGCTATGTTTGCCTTGGGATTTAAACCTATAAAAATTCTTTTTCCTGTGATATTCATAGCAATAATCTTGACACTCTTGAATCTTTTTATTCTTTTTGTTTCCATACCTTACTCAAAAATGGCATTTAAAAATCTTAAAAATCAAAAACAACAAGAAGCTAAATTTAATTTACAAAGTTCTCAAATTTCACAACAATTCGGTCAATGGTCCGTTTTTGCCACAACAAATAAAAACAAAGCTTATACAAATATTTATCTTTTTAATCCTAAAGAATTAAAATTCATAATATCTCATTCCGCAGCATTGAAAACTGATAAAGGAGTTCTTTCTTTTACTCTCAAAAAAGGTAAAATTTACGACTTGAATTCAACTTATTATATTGATTTTACAAAAATGAAAATAAATCAAAAAGTTCCTCATGTTAAAATATCGATTTTTAATTTTAAAAATTATTTTCAATACAATAAAAAACAATTCGCCAAATTTTTACCAATCGCCCTACTTCCTTTTGCTTTACTTTTTTTTATCCCGGTTTTAAGTTTTTTTCATCCGCGACTCAATAAAAATCATACGCTTTTTTATTCAGTTTCAATTCTTGCAATATATGCTGTAATATCACTTTCAAACAAAAATTTTGTAATCGGAATCGTTATTCCGGTAATTTTTTTCATAATCGGAGGAGTGTTATACAAATGGAAAATAAAGTTTTAGGGATTATTTCATATGACGGTAGCAAATTTTCCGGTATGCAAATACAACCGGATAAAAAAACCGTTCAGGGAGAAATTCAAAAAGCTCTTATTAAATTAAATATTAATTCCTCTATACAACATGCGGGGAGAACCGATACGGGCGTTCATGCACTTAATCAGGTAATTTCTTTTAACGTTCCGAAATTTTGGGAGATAAATAAGCTTCAAAAATCTTTAAATAAAATCCTACATCCATATATTCATATAAAAAAATTATCAATAACAGATGATAATTTTCATCCCAGATTCAACGCAAAAAAAAGAAGTTACAGATATATTTTAACACCTCATTTTTCACCGCATACAGCGGATTATACGACTTTTTATCCAAAAGTGATAAATATAGAACTGTTAAAAAAAGCTTTAAAAACACTTGAAGGAAAACATGATTTTGAATATTTTGCCAAAACAGGAAGTGAAGTTAATAATTATATTAGAGAGATATACGAAACAAAAATCTTTAACTACCGCGGAAAAACTATTATAAAAATAATAGGTAACGGATTTTTAAGAGGTCAAATAAGAATAATTATAGATTTTTTATTAAAAATAAATGAAAACAAACTCTCTCTGAAAGATTTGGAATTGCAACTAAATAAAAAGAAACTTATTAATAAACATCTCGCTGCGCCTAACGGTCTTTACCTTGAAAGAATATGGTATTAATCGCACAATCTTTCAATAACGGCGGGCAAAAACGTATGTTCGGCTTTTTTTAAAGCGTTATAATATTTTTCAAAAGTATCATATTTATAAGGATTGATATGATATTGCAAAATAATGTCTCCGCTGTCAAGTTCTTTATCCGCATAATGAATGGTAATTCCGCACGCTTTCTTAGCTTCATATGATTTTTTATCAGCATTTAACCCCTTAAAATCAGGCAGTATGCTTGGATGAAGATTAATAATTTTACCTCTAAATTCATCAATAATTAATGGAGGTATAATTTTCATATAACCTGCTAAAATTATCAAATCCGGATTAATCTCTTTTAGTTTTTTCAATATCTTTTCATTGTCTTCAGTTATCAAAACATCAGGAAGATTATCTGAATTCAAAGCAGAAGAATCGTTTCTATTAGTAATTCCCAAAACCACTTTATAATTTGTCTGATGTTTTAAAATATTTAAAAAATTACTTCCGCCTTTTCCAAAAAACACTGCTACTTTTTTCAAATTTATCCTTTATTTATTTCTAAAACACTTATTCCGCTGTTAAGCTTTTTGACTATTATTTGTTTTTCTATCTCTTCTTTTAAAGATTCTACATGTGAAATTATACCTATTGTTTTTCCAATCGAAGCTTTTTTTAAAATTTCAAGAGCTTTATTTAAATATTCTCTATCAAGAGTACCAAACCCTTCATCTAAAAACATACTTTCAATATTTATTTTGTTTTTCATAAAATCACTCAAAGCAAAAGCAAGAGATAAAGAGACTAAAAATTTTTCACCTCCGCTTAACGTTTTAACATTTCTTCTTTCATTTTCAAAAAACCTGTCAATTATTTTTAAATCAAAATCATCTCCATCAGACACCACTTCCAAAAGATATCTGTCATCTGAAAGAGATTTAAGATGCGTATTTGCTATATGAAGTAAAGAATCTAAAAAATATCGCAAAATTATTTTACTGAATTTTTTACCGTTTTTAGAGCCTATTTTTCTATTGATTTTTTCATACACTCTTAATTTTTCATTTAAAATTTTTATTTCATTTTTCAACTCATTTTTTTTATCAATCATTGTTTTTAAATTTTTGATTCGTTCTTCCGTTTCACCAAGCATTCTATTTAATGTTTCGATATTTTTTCTGATTTCTTTTTCTTCCTCTTCATTATATTCGCCCTCTATAGTAATTTGAGAATATTTACTTTTTTTATCCGATAAATCTGAATTTAATATTTCTGACTTATTTTTTAAAATAGACAAATCGGTATTCGTACGATTATATTCTTTAAAAACTTTTTCATATTCTTTTTTTATCTTGCTTTCTTCATCGTGGAGAAAAGTTTTCAATTCATCAAGTTCTTTTTCATTAATATTAAGCTCACTCAAAAGTCTTCTATATATATCCTGAAGTTTTTGTTTTTTATTCACTGATCTCATTAATTCTTTTTTATAATTTTCAATATCTCTTAAATTATCTTCTTTTTTTAAAAGCAAATTACTTATTTTATTTTTAAGTAAATCAAACTCTTTTTTATTTTTTTCATATTCAGTTTTTAAAGCTTGTAAATTATAAAAATCATTCTCATCGTAAATTCCATATTTAGTTAAATCTATATTTTTTATTTGATTTTCATAACTTTTCTTATCTTTTAAAAATGTTTCTTTTTTTATACTTAATGTATTCAATTGTTTTTCAAGTTCTTTTACTTTTTCTTGTAATGTCTGATATTCATATAATAATTCTTTTTGTATTTTCGGAGGATTCTTTTTATACGGATGCTCCAGACTCCCGCATAAAGGACATGGCTCCCCGTCTTTTAGTTCTTTTCTATATACTTCCAATTCTATCACCAGCGGATTTATAATTATCTCCGAAATATTGGAAATTTTTTTTAAATTGTCATAATACTCTTTTTTTAAATTTTGAATAGTGGTATCATTTTCAAAAAGTTTCTTTTTCAATTCATCCAATTGAGAATTCAAAAATTTTCTCCTATCAAATTCTTCTTTTATTTTTTCAAAAATAGTAAACTCTTTTTTTTCTTCCACATTTATATTTTTTAATTCATTTTGATTTTTAAAAATCTCTTCTTCTACTCTTTTAAGTTCATTTTGTTTCGTATTAATTAATTTATTAAATGAATTTATAGAAGAATCCAAAACGTTAATATTTTCTTTAATTTTTTCAGCTTCAGTTATTTTTAAGGATATCTGCTTATATTTTTTATCATATTCTTCTTTTTTTATACTTATTTCATCTAATAGTTCCTTTTTTTCTTTTAATTCAAACTTTTTTTTATTAATTTCTTTTTCAACTGAAATTAAACTCCTCTTCAACTTTTCAATTTCTGTTTTAAGTTTTTCTTTTTCTTTTAATTCTTTTAAAACTTCGAATCTTTCATTTAACTTTTTATATTCGATTATTAAATTTTCTTTTTTGTTTATCTCTGCTTCTAATTTTTTTTCATCAACATCAGGTATTTGCAATTTAATATTTTCTATAATATTTTTCATTTCCTCGGTTCGTTCATATATCCGTCTTGATATTTCTTCATACTCTTCCAGATCTAAAATATTTTTTAATATCTCCGCTTTTTGAGTTGAATTGGCATTTAAAAAAGCATCAAATTCTCCTTGTGCCAAAACAATTGCTTTTGTAAATTGCCCGAAATCCAGCTTTAATATTTGTTCTATTTTTTTTGGAACATGTTTATCTATAAAATCAGAATCGTTATTTACTTTTAGTTTATGAGTCACATTTATACCGCTTTTTACTCTTTTAGCTTCCCAAACAACATTGTATTTTATATTTCCAATAAAAAAATCAAGTTCAATTTTCCCTTTTTTGCTATTATGGGTTAAAAGCTCGCCGGCACTTTTTTTAAGTCGAGGCGTTTTATTGTATAACGCCGCACAAACAGCATCAATTATTGTACTTTTTCCGCTTCCCGTAGGTCCGGAAATTAAAAAAAGTGAATTTTCAAATTCTGTAAAATCTATTTCGGCATTTCTGATTGAATTTATATTTGTAAGTGCCAATCTTAACAGTTTCATTTTTCCTCTTTTATTTCAGTTTTTATTTCAGTTATAATTTTTATAATTTCATCCAAATCTTCTTCATCTTCAAAAAGATTTCTTATTATTTCTTCAAAACTTATCTTTTTAACATCAATGTTATTCACATCGGAAAAATTTAACGGAAGTTTGATTTTTAAAATATATAAATTTTCAGCCGATGTTTTTATACTTTCAATATCTTCAGAAGAAACATTATCACTAAACTCTATCTCAATAAACGGTTTTAAATCCTTTTTTTCTACATTTAGCATATATTTATTATATTCCTCAGATATTTCCGATATTTTTTTATAAACAGTTTCAAAATTACCTTTTAATTTTATAAACTTTCTAAATCTAGGGACGTTTATTAGCTTTTTTTGCCAATTTTCAGTATCAATTATTACAATTTTTTTATCATAATCTTCATCAAAAGCCATTTGTAAAGGAGAACCGGAATAAATTATATTGTCTTTAATTTCTTGGTACTTATGTATATGACCGAGTGCGGTATAACTAAATTTCTCAAAAACATTACTCGGTATCGCTTCAATTTTTCCTATATAAATATCTCTCTCACCTCCGCCAAAAGAAGCTCCGTAAACACTCAAATGTCCCATAGCTATTACAGGTTTATTCGCATTAATATCATATATTTTTTCAATCGCTTTTAATAAATCTTCGTTTTTTTCTTTTAAAATATTTTCTCTTAAATATGATACTGCCAAAATCTGAAAATCCTCAAAATCTATAATTTTTTTATAATTATTTTTAGCTCCGCTTATTATGTCAACATTTATCGATTTTAAAACTTCTTTTGGAGCTTCCAAAGTTTTCGGAGAATCATGATTTCCACCAATAATTATTACTTTACGCAATTTACCACTTAATGAAGCGAGAAAATTAAAATATTGTTCTTCTGCAAGATAAGAAGGATTATATATGTCAAAAATATCCCCTGAAATTAATAAAACATCTATTTTTTCTTTCTCTATTTGTTTTCTTAACCATTCGAAAAAAAGCTCATATTCATCATATCTATCAATTCCTGAAACCTGATGACCGATATGCCAGTCGGATGTATGGAGAATTTTCATTATCAGCCTTGGATTTTTAAGAAATTATATCATAGCGTTTAGAAGGAAATATAAAAGTTTTGTATTATTTTAGTGTCAGAGATTTATTTATTGAAATTTTTGGTTGCGGGGGTGGGATTTGAACCCACGACCTCCGGGTTATGAGGATTGTGTGAATTGTGATGAGGATGAAGTAGAATTATTTTGATATAATATTGTGAATTGTGAAGGAGTTTTTATGACAAAAAATCAGTATATTGAAACTGGAAAAGGTTTTATTGCCCTTGCAAATTTAATTGGTGGTTTGTCTGTTATAAATGGTTTATTTAATTCAAAAGATATTACTGTTCCTGAAATTTTTATGATATTTTATACTTTTGTGGTATTATATATTGCTGGTAATATGTTAATCAAAAAGGGAGATGAATTATGAGTATTTATTTTTTTTGGGCTTTATTTGCTACTATAATATTAATTTTTGCTTATTGGATAACTCATAAAGATATTAAACATAAGTCTCATTAATTTTTATTTTTTTACTAAATCTACCCATAGAGGACAAATATATAATTTATATTTTTTCATATTTTTTAATACATTTCTTTTTCTACATCCAAGAGTTTTTTGATAATTCCAACCTTCTTTTTGATTTTTACAGATAAATTTTTCTTTTTTAAAAAGATATGGATAATGTGGTGTTGATTTTTTTACTATAAATGTAACTTCACATTCTCCAGCATATAAGAAGTTTATAAACAAGAATATTTTTATTATTTTTTTCATAAGTTTTCCTATTTAATTTTTTGTTTTTAATTTTAATTATTTTTTTTTAGTTTATTTAATCTTATAAAAAAGATTTTATATGTTAAATTTTTTTCTTACTATAAATATTATTAAGATTGTTAATACAATAAATATTGTTAATTTAGGAAATATTATAAAGAATAGAGTTCCTCCTATTATTATTCCACTAATTAATTTTTCGTTGTCTTTTTTTGTTCTTTTTTTCTTTGTTACATTTTCTATTACTCCAGATAATATTGCTGCTCCAAACAATGTTATTATCATAAGAATGATATCTGATGAAATATTAGGTTTCATTTTCCATTTCCTCAAATAGTTCTAACATTATTTTATGATAAAACTTTTTTTGTTTCTGTTCTGGTAATTTTCCTAATGCTTCACAAATCTCTTTACATATATCGTTACCGTTAATCATAATTTTGTTATGACTACCGATAATATTGTTATTGCCGTTTATTGTTATGCCCCCTGATTTTTCTGCTTCTAAACCTAAATTAATTAATTTTATTAACTCAGGTTTAGTTTTTTTCCAGTTTATTAATGTATGTTCTGTAACATTAATTCTTTTTGCTAATTCTTTTTGTGTAATTTTTTTCATTTTTCTCTTGATTTATGTAAATAATTTCAGTATAATTTAATTAATTAAAATATTTTACATTTATCAGGGGCGAACAATGAAAACAAATTTTAACCATAATGAAACTCCTTTAACATTTAATGAACTTTTTAATGAATATCTTCAAGTGATGAGACATACAATGTCTGATAAAACTTTAGATACAAAAATATATTATTACAATAAACATTTTTCTAATAAATATGGCAATTATATTATAACAGATTTTAAATATAAAGACGCACAGTTATTTGCTAATGAGCTTATTCAAAAGGGTTTAAAACCTAAAACTGTAAAGAATATTATTGATATATTTAAAGTACTTTATAAATACGCCATTATGAATGAATATTGTGAAAAGAATCCTTTTGAATATGTTCAAATTCCTAAATTTGATAATAAAATTTATTTTAATTTTACAGAAGAGGAAATAAAAAGATTTATTTATACTGCTCTTAATTATCCTAATCAAAAGTATAGAGGAATTTTTACATTTCTTTTACATGGTAGAAGACTTAACGAAGTTCTTTCTCTTACTTGGGATATGGTAGATTTTGAAAATGATATTTATTTGATACCTGCTCAAATCAATAAAGCAAAAAGAAATTTTTCTTATCAAATGACTTCTATTCTTAGAGATACTCTTTTTAGACAAAAAATTATTAATAAAGTTGAATGTCCAAATTCTCCATATGTTTTTCCTTCAAGTGTTACATGTAGAAAAATTAAAGATATAAGAAAACAATTTAAAAAACTTTTAGTTTTAGCTGGGATTGATAAAAAAATGAGAATACACGATATTCGTCATCTTGTAGCTACTTATTCAATTAATTTTCTTGGTCTTTCAGTTGAGGAAGTTTCATATACGCTTGGTCATACATCTATTGAAGTAACTCAAAGATATATTAATCCAAGAGCTGAAATTTCAAAAAAAGTTATTGAAAAAATTTTTAATTCTATTGAGGGGGTGTGAAATGTTAGTTCATAGAGAAGAAATAAAAAAATTACAAAATATGAAAAATAGAAATAATGAAAAAATTATTGATGAAATTGTGAATTATTTTAATAAATGGTTAGGAGTTGGTTATAACACTGAGAATTTAGTTTATTTACCTGATGATTTAGCTGAAAAATATGAATTATTAATAAATAATCACGAAGAAGATTTTAAAGAAGATTTAACAAATAATGACATTCAAAAATTAATTTATTTAGTTGAAATTCATTTGAATGAAATTAAAGAATGTATTGAATTATCTTTTGAAAGAAAATGGAATTGTAAAGAGTTAAAAAGTGAATATGAAAGTTTTTCTAAATTACGGAAGAAACTTTTAAGAGTTTCTTAATTTTATGGGTGGTTGGGGTGGGAATTTAATGCGGAGGTTTGGCCCCCTGAGCCTCCGCTCCATTTTATAGGGGGCGAAATAAAAAAATAAAGGGGCAAAAAATGACAACTTTTTTAATTGGACAAATCAAAGGTATTAAACAGCAAGAAAGAAGAAAATCAGATGGTTCTGTACAGGTTTTTACTTTAGTTAATGTTTTTTTAGAGTTGAGTGATAAAGAAGGATTTCCAGTTACTGTGAGTGAAAATGTACAATTTCCGCTTGAAGAGTATGTAAACCTTATACAGTATAAAGGTAAATATATAGCTATTCCTTATACTTCTTTGAGTACTAAAAATGGAAATTACATATTTCCTAATAGTGATTTACAGTATTTTATTTTCGATAAAAATCCGTTTGATTTAGCGGTAAATAAAGGTAAATAATGGCAAATTTTATTTATGACAAAAAAAATTATAACTTACCTATTAATCTTAATTATGTTACGGGGGTTCTTGCTCCCGATACACCGTCTAAAAATGGCGGTTATTATATTTTATTTTACACGATAGATAAAAAAAATCATTTTTGGGTTTATCCGACTAAAGAAGATAGGGATTTTGTTTATGTGAATTATCTTTTACCTCTTTTTACTTTTTTGGGTGAAGATAATAACGGTTAGCCGATTCATTTTTTTTAGTTTTTTTTAATTGAAAAAGATGAGTCGGTTGCCGTTTCTATGCGTTTTTTTTAAAAAGGCGCATTGGCAAACTTGTCCGATTTCCACGCATTTTCGGCGCCGCCGTCAGGGAAGTTCCGTAAATCCTTAAACAGCGGCGCCAAAATGCGCAAAAGGAAATCGTGGCAAGGCAAACAAGCGCACACCCGCCGTGTAGGCGCCAACCGACTTACGAAAACCATTTTAAAGGAGAAAAAATGAAAAAACTTGGTAGATTACCTGTTGTTGTTGGAGCTTTAGGTTTAAGTGCTATTTCTGCTTTTGCTGACACTGTTTATGGAGCTGATATTACTCCTGATTATACAGATTTTAAAGCGGCTGTTGGTCTAGTTCTTGGTATTGTAGTGGTTGTAATGCTTGCTAAAAGAGCAAAAGGTTTCTTTAGATAAGAAGGGTTATGGTGAAGAGATTTATTTTTTCCCTTCTTTTTCTTTTTACTATAAGTCAGGCAAGTATTTTATACAAAAATAAAAACATCTGTATTGAAGATTATTATTATAAGAACAGACATTTTTATTACAAACAAAGTTCTAATGGTAAGTGGCGAAGTACTTCTACTAAAAATAATAATCTTGAATATGGATATGTTTATAACGATGATAATGAAACTTGCGAATATGATAGTACTCTTAAAGAGTTGAATTTAACTTATTTTGATTATTACTTTCTTATGGGAATAAGTGGTGTTTTGATAGGTTTTGTAGTTATGTTTGGCTTTATTACAGGCGTTATATCTTTTACAAAGGATTGATATGTTAGGAATACCTGCTTTTGATTTTTTCTTTCAACTTTTTGTAATTATAGCAATAGGAATAATCATACCTATTGCGGCAATACATTTATTTAAGTAGTTAAAAATGAGAAAATCATTTTTATTTTTATTTTTTGTTTTTACAACTTTAAAAGCTGATTATCTTTATATTGGCTATTATATGGATGCTACTGATTATTCTGATCTTACTTTTTTTGATAAAGATTATAGAAGTAGATGCTATCCTGATGGAAATAAATTAAAAATAGGTAAAGATATATATATATATTCTCAAAAAACTTCTTATCCGCATTTAGGTTCTGGTAAGACTTATATCCCCCAATTTGAGCCAAATTGTCTGAATGATTATGCTGTTCGTAAGTGCTCTTGGGACCATACCCCTTACACGCCAAATATTGCGGGATTTTGGGAAGGTAATTATATGTATTGTTTAAAAAAAGAAGGATATTCATATTCAAAGTCTCAAAAAATTTGGGTAAAGAATTCTGATGCTGATGGTGCTACTGTTATTTGTCCTCCTGATAAGTTTAATATTAATGATAAATGTGTAGAAGTTTGTCCAGCTGATAGTGTGTATTTTACCTGGAAAGATGGTAATAATTATTGTGTGGAAAAAGATGATTTTTCTACTCTTTCTAAAATATTTAATGTAAATTTAGATAATTGTAAGTATGATGATAAATATTATACAATTAATAAAGCTTCTTCAATAAAGTTAGTTTGTGATAATGAATATGTTTTTCTTCCTTATGCTGATAATGATGTAAGTATTAATAGTAATGATTCTAATCTTACAGAGCCTACGACTATTAAATGTGACGGTAGTGAAGATGCTGTTATAGATGAAAATGGTAATATAACTTGTGTTCCTGTAGAAAATAATACTACTCAATCTTCTGATAGTGATAATTTTGATACTTCTAATGAAAATTCTGATAATTCTGATTCTAGTTCTACTGATACTGATTCTAAAAACGATTCAAATTCTTCTTCTGATTCTAATTCTACTGTAAAAAAGGAATGTCCTGACCCTTGTAAATTGAAAAATTCTGTTGGTACTGAAATAAGAGTTCAAGGTAGTTGTTATATTATTACTAAACCTCATTATGATGGTTGTGTTTTAATGTATCATAATGATGATGGAAGATGTGTTCCTGGTTGTAATAATGCTGATGTTGGTGGTGATGTTAATGCTACTATTGATGTTTCTTCTATTACTACGCGTTTAGATTCTTTAAATCAAAAGGTCAATGATTTTATGAATCTAGAACCTGATGGTACTTATAATCCTGAAGCAACTTTAACTGATGATGAATCTGCTATTTATAGTCAATTTTCTACTTTTTATAATAATGCTAAATCTACTGTTAGTTCTACTATTGATTCTTTAAATAAACTTGTAGAAATTGCTAAAAATAAAGATAGTTATAAAGTTACTTTATTTAATAATGAAATAACTTCTTGCCCTTTAACCGCAAAAATTTATGGTAGTAAACAAACTATAGACATTTGCTCTTTTATTTCACCTTTTAGACCTATTTTACAAACTTTTTTTACTATTCTTTTTAATTTTTCTGTTTTGTTAGGATTTTTTAAAGTAGTAATCTTTAGAAAGGTATGATATGACTTGGTTGATAAATGCTGTAGCTTGGATTGTTGATTTTCTTTTAAGTCGAAAGGCAAGATTTTTAGCTTTGTTACCTATTAAGGCTTCAGTTACTGCTATTTTTATTTTAGTAGCGGGTCTTTATGTTTCTTCTATTTTGTTATTTGTTTATTTTCTTGTTTCGGTTTTTAATGCTGTTTTTGCTCTTATAAAAGATTTAAACACAATTCATCCTGCTGATGGTGAAGTTTATGGAATTACTATTTCTTCTGTATGGAATGCTTTTTTAGGTTTTATGAATGCTTCAGGACTTGCGGATGCTATTATGTCTGCTTCTGCTTTATTAGTTAGTTTACTTTCAGGTTATTTTGCTTTTGCTATTACTAAAGTTGTTGCTGAAAAACTGCTTATTTTCTTAAATAGTATTTCAGATATGATAAGGATGTATGATTCATGATTTATTTAATTACAGGTGTACCAGGAAGTGGAAAGACTTATTTTGCCGTTTATAAAATTTATCAAGAACTTACATCTAAAAATCCTAAATATAAAAAAATTTATACAAATATTAATCTAAATTTTAAAAAATGTGATTCAGTAAAGAAAGATTTTGTAAAACCTTTAAATTTAGATGATTTATTAAAACGAATTCAAAAAGATTATGAGCTTAGTGAGCTATTTAAAAATAATCAATTATACGATGAGAAAACTGGTGAGCTAGTTACTGATTATGACTCTTATGTAAGAGGTAAACTTAAACTTTTTGAACCTTATGAACACTCATTAATTATTTTAGATGAATGTCATTTATATTTTACTGAAAAAGTTGATCCTAAAATGCTGAGATTTTTATCTTATCATCGACATTTTGATATTGATTTATATCTTATTACACAAAATAAATCTTTAATTAATAGAAAGTATCTAGCTTTTGTAGAAAATATGTATATAGGTGTTAATCCTTCAAAAAGATTGTTTTCAAAAGTATTTGTTTATCAACTTTATGCTTCTTGGAAAGAGTATAAAAATAATTTAGTTGGAAAAGAAAAATTAAAGTTCGATAAAAAAATTGCCTCCTGTTATAATTCAGGGTCTAATAAGATTCCTAAGTCTTTTGCTTCAAGAGTTTTGTTACCCGTTTTCCTGGGTATCGTTCTAATTTATTTTGCTTACAATGGTGTAAAAAATTACATATCTTGTGGTTCTTTTAATTGTCCTGATAAAAAAGTTATTAATAAACCTGTTAAAGAAAATGTAATAAGTAATCATTTTAATCAAGAAGTCAAGAATAAAAAAAATGATGTAGTTTTAAATTCTGATGTATTAGAAGATTATAAATATTATTATCAAATTGTTTGTTTTAAAGATAAATGTATTGTAAATAATGATTTTTCTATTTCTCGTTATTTTATTGAGATACTTCCTGAAATTTCAAATACTAAGATTTACTATATTAAGAATTCTTTATCTAATAAGACTTATTATTTAGCTACAAATGTTGATTTAAATAAATTTAATGGGGGCTACAATGAAAAAGATACTAACGATACTTCTGTTTTTAAGTTTTAGTTTTTCTTATGATTTAAAAAAGGCTGATTTCTCTACTTTTTGTAATTATGTTTCTTTTCATATTGGCAAAAATATTGTTATTTCTGAAGAGGTTAAAACTAATTTTAGTGTTTTTATGCCTAACGATGATATGAAGCCGAGTGAAATAAGAAGAGCTTTTTTTACTATTTTAAAATCTAAAAATCTTAATTATAAGATAATAGATAATACTATTTTAGTATATAAAAAAACTCAACTTAAATTACCTACTTATGTAATTAGATTTAATTATATTCCTAGTAGCGTTATTTCTACTTATATAAAAAATTTTTACCCCGGTGTCAAATTTCAGATTTTTCAAAATAAACTTTTAATAACTTGTAATTATTCTCAATATCATGATATTAAATTATCTATTTCAAAACTTCAAAATTCTTATAAGAAAGCTCAAGTTAATTTTCTTATAACAGTTATAAATAATAAAAAAGCGAAAGAACTTGGAAGTAATCTCTCAGTAAAATCTCCTTTTCATAATAGTGTTTTTTTTGATTTAGTTACTGATACTGCTACTATTTCAAGTTCATTACCTTATGATTTTTCTACTTTTATAAGATTTTTAAATCAAAAGGGTGTTGCCGAGACAATAAGTAAGCCTACAATTAATTTAATAGATTCTCATGACTATTCTTTGGAGAGTGTTCATAATATTCCTTATACTGAAAAAACTGTTACTGTTGATAAAGATGGTAATCCAGTAACTCAAACTGATATTAAATATAAGGATATTGGACTTAAAATATATATAAAAAATGTATATATAACTGAAAAAAATATTGATTTTGATATGGATATTTATATTCAAAATATTGTTAGCATGGTTAATAATAATCCTATAACTGATACTAAACATTTTAATACACATATACAACTTACTAAGGATAATCCAAATTATATTATTGCTGGACTTCGTTCTGTTACTAAACTTTCAGATAAAACTAAAATTCCAGTTCTTGGTGATATTCCAGTTATTGGTCTTTTATTTCAATCAAAAAAAGAATCTGTAGAGGATTTATCTTTTAGTTTTTATATTTCTACAAGTTTTTTTAAAAACGCAATGCCGAAACCCGAGGAGCGCCCGTGAGGACGCACCGCAGGGGGTCGGCATTGCCTCTTGACCATTTATTAAGTAAATGTGTCATTTTTTTTAGGGGGCAAAAATGAATGTTATGGAGATTTTAGATTCTATTGGAAGATATAAATATGATTATGGTCTTACTTTAGAAGATATAAAGTTTGCTGCTGAAAAGATTGAAAGAGCTAAATTTTTTTTAGATAATCGTTTTATAACTCTTCCTGATGGAAAAGATGCTGTTTTATCTCAGATAGTTTCAAATTGGTATATTAATCCGCATCGTTATATTAGTGAAATAAAGCATAGAATTTATTCTCAATACAATTACGCAAAAGACCATAATTTAGTTCCTATTTTTATTACTTTAACATTACCAAGTCAGTATCATAAGTATAAGTATATTGAAGTTAATGGAAAAAAAGTAAAAGTAAAAAATAAAAATTTTAATCCTGATTACGAAAATTTAACACCAAGAGATTTAGTTCAAATTTTGAGTAAATATTTTGATAAAGTTAGATATATGAGAGCTTTTAGAAATATTCCTAAGGAAAAAAGGTTATATTTTAAAATAATTGAGCCTCATAAGACTGGGACTCCACATTTACATGCTATGTTATATATTCCTCCTGAATATGTTTGTAAATTTTGGAGAAATTTTATTTTTTTATGTAAAGAAAAATTAAAGATACAATATGATATTCAAGCTAATATTTTAAATCCTGTTAATTATTTAATCAAATATATTTTAAAAAATATTGATGATTATCGTTATGAAAATACAAAAGTTTTTAAATATTCTCCTTTAGCTCTTTGGTATATAAGATGGGGTATTCGTAGATTTTCTATGTCAAGGAATTTTATTAGGATTGATGTTTACAGGAAATTAAATGGTCGTTATACTTTATTAGAACTTACTAATATGATTAAAAATCGTGTAATAGATTATATGTATGAACCTGAAACTCGACAATTAACTGACATTATTTATAATGATGATTTGATAGGGGCTGTTCCTATTTGGACAAAAAGAGAGCAAATATTTTATAAATCTGATTTTTATGTTGAAAAACCTAAATTAAAAGAAAAAATGATACCTATTTATGATGAAGAAAATAATATTATTGCTTATACCGATGGTAAATTATATTTTAAAGTAGATAAAAATAAAAAATCTATTATAAAAATGACTAAATTTGAAAGATATAAATATGAGCAAGATATTTTAAAAGAATTTAATAATCCATTTTTAGATGAAGAAGATTTGGATTTTCTTATTGATAAATTAAGTGTTTTTGATAAATATGTTGATGAAGATTATAATTTGCGAGAAAGTCCTGAATTTTGGTTGCGGGGGTGGGATTTGAACCCACGACCTCCGGGTTATGAGCCCGGCGAGCTACCAGGCTGCTCTACCCCGCGTCATTCAAATGGCTGGGCTGGGAGGATTCGAACCTCCGAATGACGGA
>Ga0256838_1000173_pt1 | contig 45255 bp, 67 predicted proteins | sample 4571419metaG_FD_185978 | JGI IMG/M metagenome (GOLD analysis project Ga0256838, IMG submission 185978) | Hydrothermal vent microbial communities from Guaymas Basin, Mexico - 4571-419 | ecosystem: Environmental > Aquatic > Marine > Hydrothermal vents | place: Mexico: Guaymas Basin | collected... | reverse complement strand
CTTAGTCAGTTCGTTATACTTCAGAACCAACTCTTTGTATGAGTAAAGATTATATTCCTCAATTAAAGACAAAACATACTCAAAAGCTTCCTTTGTATATTTCATTTTTAGTCCTTTCTTATGAAGAATGTATTGATTTTTAACGAAAAAGAGAATAAAATTCTATTTAGAACCGAATTTCAGAAGCATCTATTTCTTTAGTACGCTTCTCTAACTTTAACGGTTCTCTCTCTACTTCGCTAAACTCAATACGCCGTTCAATTTCTTCCGGTATCCAAACTCTGTATAGTGTTGCAAATTTATTTTTTTTAAATGGATATTTTTTATAGGTTAAAAAACCTTTTTCTTTCAAAGATTTTATTTTTCTCTTTCTTGTTATGTTTGGAATTTTTAACCTTTCTTCAAAGTCTTCTGATTTGATAAATACTTCTCTATATCTTGGCTCTCTATTTAAAGTTTTCCTTAATATATATCTATATATTTTTTCTTCTATTGGATCCATGATAAGCAAATCATAATTCATATCAAAAATTTGATCAATTAATCCAATAGCATATCTACCATCAACTATTTTTGTGTCTTTTAATTTTGGATACTTTAATTTCATAGCTAAATCTTTTTGTTAGCATACATTCTTATTATAAACTCTATGGTTTTTGTTTTCGTTATATCATCTAATGAACCAAACAAATGTTTATTTTCCTCATATAGTCTCTTCTTAGCTTTATTTAACAGCTCTTCAAAGTCATTTCCAAATCTAAAGGAATACCTTTTTCTCATATTAATCCTTTTGTTTTTTTGTTTTAACATTATACATAAAAAATTATCACGCTGTCAAGACAAAATACCTCAATAGTATCAGAAAGATACCAAATAGTAGAGTATCAGAAAGATACTAAATAGAACGGTATCAAATTGATACCAAATAGTAGAGTATCAAATTGATACTAAGGTTAAACCTTGGTATCAGAAAGATACCAACTTTTTAATTCTTGGTATCACAAAGATACTATAAAAGAAATCTATTTGGTATCACAGAGATACTAAATATATAAGAAAGAAAAGAAAATTACTTAATATATATGTATCTCTAAAATGTCTTAAATGTTTTATGCAAAATCTATTTTTGATTCAGAACCAACGCATACAAATACTGTGTTGTTGGTTCTATTACCAATTCTCAACAAATCCATATTTGTTTATTGTTTCTTTATAGAACCAATCAGGGAAATGCCCCATACTTGCTAATTTTTTTCCACTATTCAGAATATTCCTTATCCTTGTCTTGTAAGCTTTAATAGTAGAAGCTTCTTTGTTGTACACAGAAAGTTTCTCCAGTACATCCTCCATATTCTTAATTATCCACTCTATCGTCTTGGTTCTTAACATCCAACCATACTTCCTTCTATGGTACTCATTTGCTATCAGAACCAACAACCTCACATTAGACGTAGCATTAAATAAATCTCTCAATTCATCAACACTTAACAAGTGTAGCGAATTCCTTTCAAGCTCTTCAAGATAAACTTCAAAGTCTTCAATCTTTTCTCTTGTTATCTCCACAACCTCTTCGTTGGTTCTGTTGATTAACTGCTCAACCATAGTCTGCTGAAGTTTGTGTTTCTTAAACTCTTTCTTATCCTTAAACGGAATAAAATCTTCAGGTATCCCCATTCTGATTAAGCAATCAGTAATGTCATAAAATTCTGTAAATTTTTTATCCTCATATATTCTTGAGCCTCTACCTACCATCTGAAAAAACAAAGGAAATGATTTAGTAGGTCTAAGATTAATGATAGTATCAACATTAGGTGCATCAAATCCTATTGTTAGTGAAGTCACTGAAACTAACGTTTTAATTTTCCCTCTCTTAAAATCATCAATCACCTGTTGGTTCTTGTCTTTATCCTGTTTAGAATGAACCACCTCTGCTGTTGGTTCTATTTTCTTAATCAAAGAACAGTATTCCTCTGCCATAGCAATATTAGAAGTGAACACAAGAGTTTGTCTTTTATTCAGAACCAACGACTTGGCAAACTTAACAAACCATTCTTTAAATTGTTTATCTGAATACAGTTTTCTGATATCCTCTGCACTATAATCTGCTACACCCTTGTCAATCTTTTCAAAATCCATTGTTGTAACAATTCTTGGAATATAATACTTAATAGGCGATAAATATCCTTTTTCTTCAGCTTTTCTTTGAGAGATAGGACAAAATGTGTTATCAAACATCTTAATCCCGTTAAAGTCAAAAGGTGTAGCTGTTAAACCTATCTTCTTCGTTGGTTCTAATTTATCAAGTATCAATTTAAACCTGTCACCCTCAATTCTCTTATGATATTCATCAGCTATCAATGCTATCTTACCTGTTGGTTCTAATTTGTTGTTTTTAAGCCTGTTATAAAGCGTTTGGTCTGTTGATAGTATGATAGGACTATTTTTATCAGTTCGTTCGTTATCGTTTAAGATAGACACTTCTAACGATATGTTTTTAAAATGGTCTCTTAATTGATTAATAAGTTGAGAGATGTCACTGATAATATATACCTGATATCCAGAACCAACAAGTTCTTTGGCAATATGAGGAATAAGAAATGTTTTCCCTAATCCTGTAAAAAGTTCAATAACTAATTCTTTTTTATTAGAACCAACAAACTCCTTGGTTCTTTCAATTACCTTTTTTTGATAATCCCTTAGTTTCATATTTATCCTTTAAATATCTCGCTATTAAGTAACCATCGCATATTCCATCCTGTAACCCCCCTCTTTTACCTTTGCATTTAAGCATTGGTTCTAATTCAAGAGCTTTGACACAGGATTGTTTTTTATCAGAACCAATCAGTCCGAAATGTTTTTTCCATTCCTGAGGACGTATTAGTTCGTATTTCAATCCTAACGTGTCTAAGGCACCCTGTATCCATCCAAAATTCTCTCCGAATGTAAACATACTACGAACACCCTGTTTTGGCATAGAGTGCACTAATTCAAGCCCTACAATAATGTCTGTAGTAGAGTATGTTTTTAAACATTTTATATAGCTTTTCTTATCAAACTTCACAATCGTTGGTTCTGAGTCTATTAATAGAACCAACGCACCTGATTTTCCTGGGATCTATTCCTGCGAACAGTTTTATAGTGTTTTTTTCACTCATTCTCGCCTCCTATTTGTTATCCTCTAATATCTAGTTTTGTTTCAAACCAGTTTCTTTCTGATTCTAAAAGCTTACCTAAAAGATTTTCTCTTTCTTTCTTTTCAGAATTAAGCATTCTTTTATATGTAGTTACAAGATTTTTTAAATATTCTATTTCGTTTACAAGCATTTCAAGATATTCAAGTTTAATTGATAATCTATCTTTAGAGCCAATTTCAAGTTTCCATTCTTTAATCGCATTTATCACATCCTGCACCGTTGGTTCTTTCATAGTATTTCCTTTAATTTACAAATATTTTTATTTTTTCTATTTTGTAAAATGGAGATTCAAAAAGAAGTAATGGATTATCACATCCCTTTTTGAAAGCAAAAATTTGAATAAACTCCTCATTGTCATCTAATTTTACATTAAGTTCTGTTTTATATGTTTTTCTAAACTGAAAACTTTTTCCGTTTACCTTATCAATAAATATTCTATTTACTCTCATTTGTTACTCTCCTTACCGTAATGAGTTAGCATAACATGGTTTTTAGATGAAAATAATACAGGTTTTTCAAAAATTTCATTTATTCTTTTTATACAGTCTTCGCATAAATGCTCAATAGGTTTAGATAAATGCCATCCTTTTAACAACCCGTCTTTTACCTGTTCATCAACATATTCTTTTACCTCAACTTCGTATTCAATTCTTCCACATAAATCGCATTTTAATACACAAGACATTTTTATTCCTTTGTTTTAATATTGAAAGGGAATCTATTTGATAATCTATAAAACTCAATTAATCCCTTTTCATCAGGATAGATTGATTCTATTATCTCTATAGCTTTTGTGATAGTTTGTTTTGTAATAATAAAATTATCATTTATTAAACTTTTGAACATTTCTTCTATTTTGGAAGGATTTATTCCTAAATCAAACTCGTTGGTTCTTTTGAATTTTTGATAGAAATAAACACCTATTAATCCCATCAGTAGAGGTTGGCATTCTTGAGATATTTCATCAGGAATGCTCTCAATTCTCTTAAACATAAATTTAGAAACCTTTTCATTTGCGTACGAAGGTCTTAATCTTTTAAGTTTTTTGTAAATAGATAGAACCAACATGTCATCATGATCTTCTGCTTTGGAAATATCACATTTCAGCTCTTTTGTTTTAGGATCTATGAGCTCCAGTTGGTTCAATCCTTCCATGATGAAAGACAGAGAAAATAATAATAAAGCTCTTTCTTTTAACTGTTTTTTAGTCATCTTTTAAATCCTTATTTCCATCTTTTATATTAATAGTTTCAATTTTAATAGTAACTTGTTTTTTATAAACAAAAAGCAAAATTAATTCTAAAGGAAGAATTAAAATCTCACTTATAAAAATAATGCATAAAAAATAAAAGGATATTAATTTTTCAATAATTTTTTCAATCATCTTTTTTCTCTCCATTCGTTATTTATGTCTTTTTCAAGATAAATGACTTTAGCGTTTATTGCTTCAGGATGGTTCTCAAGATAGTTAGCAATAAGTGTGGCATATCCAGCCAAATCTACCCAGTTTTCTATGTATTTAGAACCACCGTTGATTATCCTTGCCAATTTGTGAGCTATCATATCAAAGCCTTCATCAATAACTGGATCTAATTCCTGAGCATTTTCAACATAATAGAGGTTTTTTATTTTTTGGCTTGTTTCAGCTATGTCTTTAAAGTCTCCATAAACTTTTTTTCTTTCTTCTAAAACTTTCATTATAAATCCTTTATACCTTTCATTTTGTTTAATTCTGCTCTGTAGTCAAGATTCTGTTCAATACAGTTCTTAACAAACAGATATAGTTGGTTAAAAATAGAACCACCACCTATATAGAAGTGAGTGGCTTTTCCTTTTAGCCATTTAACAAGAGTTCTTTTGCCTTCGTAAACATACCTGAACTCCTGGTTTTCATAAATTAAAACAACATCATTATTGTCATTAACAACAATTTGAAAGGAATCAGGTTTTGATTCTTTTAATTGCTTAAGAGCTTCTCTTTTTATTTCGTTTTTAAACATCTTTATCCTTTCAGGCACTGGTTGAAATCGGCCCTATGCCATTTAGCTCTTGCTTCTGGAGATTTATCTTTTATAAATTTACCATCAATAATAGAACCAACTCTGCTGTTTATTTCTTTAGATACTTCGTTAAGCACACATTTTGGATCATATCCAAGTTTCATTATAGAACCGACAGCAAAGACTATAATATCAGCAAAAGCATCAATAAGTTTTTCTTTATCAGCTGGCTCTTTATTAGTGAAGTGTTCATCAAATATTTTTTTAGCTTTGTCTCTTGCATATAGACTTTCATATCCAAGCATTTCAACAAGTTCTTCAAGAATATGTAATATTTCTGTTTCAAAGTTAAAAGGTTGTTTGTCTAATAGTCTATCTTTTTGAAATTTAATGATTTCATCAATAGGACTGATATTGTTTCTCAATATTCCAACTGTTGCCCTTATTTCATCTGAAAGTGAATAATATCCGTCTTCTTCAAGGTTATCAGCAATATCTAATAAATTTACAAAACTATCTAGCATATTTTCTCCTTTTCATAATAATTTCAACTTTATTCCAAATTGATAGTAATAAATTCGCTATAACTAAAAACATTTTAAGTCTTAAATAAATCATTTTATGTCCTTTGTTAAAATAATTTCTCCTGTTATTTTTCTAAAGAAAAATATTTCACCAGATACAATATGGTTATTGTAGATAAATGAGCATTTGTTGGTTTTTTCATCATAAATAAGTCCTTTTATTTCATTGAGTTTAAAAGTTTCCCTTATTATTTTCTGTTTTTTTCTTTTATCCATTCTTTTAACCTTTTCAAATGTTCTATCTTCTTGTTTAGCAACTTATGTATTTGACTAACTAATTTCCAGTTTGTTGGTTCTGTTTCGTAAGTATGTTTATGAAGATTCTTTTTCAAGAGCTCAATATCCCTTTGTGTTTTCAGAACCAATTTTTCTGGTTCTACATTGTGGTATTTACAGTATTCCTCTAAATTAACCCCATATAATTCTTTATAGGTCATTGTCTAGCCTTTTTATACCAGTTTTTCCATTCATTGAATGAGTATTTTATTAACTCTACCTCAGCAAAGGATAAATTAAATTCAACTGCTAAATTACTCCACTCTTCATCAGTTGGTTCTCTTGTAAGAATTTTAAACACATTTGCCTTTTGAATTACAAAAATATCATTTCCATCTGTGTCAATTCCAAATATTGTCTTAACTTTCATTTTGTTCTCCTTTAATAATTTCATCAATTTCAAAAGGTTTGCTTGTTTCATAAACATACAAAACAGAACCATCAGGAGCCCCAAAGGTTAAGAGATAAACTTGCTCCTGTTGGTTTTCTAATGTTTCATACCAAGGCTCTTTAATTGAGTTAAAAATTAATTTAGTCCTCTCTTTTGTTTCAATTACTCTTACAATCATGCTTTAATCCTTAAAAAATTGAATTTCATTTTCCTTAATTTTTTGTAATAGCTCTTTTCTATCAAGATTTAAAAACTGATACAAATATTTGCTTGTTGTATTGCTTATTTGCCAGTTTTCTCTAAGAAATATTCCATCCAATGTTTTTACCGCCATAATTGTTTGATATGATTGAAAAATAAAACCTTTTTCAAAAACAATTTCATACTGATTGTTTTGGATTTTAGCAACATACTTAAAAGTTCCTAATTCTTTAATTAGTTCATCAAGTGTTTTCATTTTTAATCCTTTCATAGTTGGTTCTAATTTTTTCATTAGTTAGAATCAACTCTTTGTAATCATCTGGCAATACATCAATCATATCTACACATAGTTGTTGAAATTCTGGTAATACATCTTTGTTGGTTCTTAATTCTAATAAATGAACCAATGCTCTTAAATTTAATGAATACTGTCCTTTAAATTTAAATGCTTCAGGTAAGGCATATTTAGCAATATCGTTAGATTTATTTAAATCAATAAGAAATCTTACTTTTTCTAAAGATTCTATTATTTGTAAATCTGTGTAAACATCATTAGTAAAAATAACATACTTTGAAGCTCTAATAACTTCATCATATTTATAAAAGTCCTCATCAACATAATCATATATTGTAAAAGGCTTTTCTTTTTTTAACTCCTTAAGAGTGTATCTTGTTGATTTTATTGTAGGACTTATACCTATTCTATGTCTTGATAATTCTTGTAATAAAGCTCTACTGGCTTCTATTTCGAGAACAATTAAACTATGTTCTAAAACACTTTCGTGTTTCATTTTAAAACCAACTCTTTTTATTAAGTCAAAGTCTTTAGAGCCAATACCATTAAATTCTTCATTAAAATCTTTATCTTTAATTTTATGTATATATAATATATTCTCACTATCACTTAAATGATGGTTGTCGTGACTGTAACGAATTCCGTTTGCTATTAACCATAGTGGTGTTAGGTAAATTAGTTTTGCTAACATTACTTTTTCCTTTCAAATCTGTTGCAACCGAATTTCCAATCTGGAATTTTCATTTTCTTATAGTTGTCAAACTCAAAAACTTCATTTTCTTCATTTTCACAGTAGCTTCCTTCTTCTTTGTAATATTTGCAATTTCCACAGGTCCTATTTTCAAAATCGTCATAAATTTGATTAATCAATTTATCAACTCTCGCTAAATCAATCAACTTTTTATTTGTTTCTATTTTTCCTGAATAACTTTTTATTTTTTTATATAGAAAATTTAATGCTTTTTTCCTTGTCATTTTTCATCCTTTTTAGATTTTAATTTTTAATTGTAATTAGAAGTTGTTATTTTTGAGCTCGTTAAATTCTTTTCCTGTTATTTTTTTTAAAACAGTGTTTAATGTTGTTGGGTATAATTTTTCAATCTCTTTATCTATTTCAATTTCAACTACATAATTAGAATCTTCATCTTTGATTTTGCAAATAGTACGTTCTGTATTTTTAGCATCTTTAAAAATTGAAATATAACCACCCTTATAATTACCATGAAAATATATATTAAATTTGTCTTGTATATATTTAAGTCGAATATCCGATAATTCAGTTTCAATATAATTAGCACACATAGCTCTTTGTCCGATAAGTTTGATTATGTTCATCTTCTTTTATCCTTTTTTAAAACTTAATTTTATCTCTTCGTTGGTTCTGCTTGTAGTAAGGACAAACATCTTTGTAAGAACAAAGAATTTCGCATTTTGCCTTAATTATGTTTCCATTTTTTAGTTTCCTTATTTGTAAATTTTTACATTGTTCAGGATATGAACCAATTTGTTCATAAGATTCTAATTGTTCGACTATTTCATTGAATCTTTTTTCAATTTCCTTATAACTGATTGGTTCTAAATCAATAATTTCATAATGTGGTACAGAATATCCATTTCTAATGTTAAAATCAGAACCATCTTTTAGTATGGCTAAAAGTTTAATATCATAATCAGAACCAGTGAGTTCTTTCATTAGATATCTGTAAACGCTTAATTGCCAAATATAATTATGTTTTGGATTTTCCCTTAATAAGGTTATAGTGTATTGCTTTGTAACTTTGATATCATAGAGCACTTTTTCTTTATTGTCTACTATATCAATAGATCCACTCAAACTCCATCCGTTAGAAAATTTAACTAAAACATCTTTTTCTGTTTCAATTTCAGGTTCTGTTTTGATTAATTCCTGAATTCCTATATGAACTAATGTTCCTATTGTGGCTTGATTGAAATCATTTTTTTCGGGAACTCCATGTTTATATCTTAACCATATCTGTAGTAATTCATCTCCAAATTGAGAAGCACTTATTTGTTTTATATTTGGTTCACTGTTCCCTTGATATTGAGTTTTTTCAATAATTTTTTTAATTATCTTGTTCATTTGTTTATTCTCCTTCTAAGTCAAATCTACCTGAATTAAGAATATCACATATTTTTTGAGCATCTTCTTTTGTTTTAAAATATATACAACAAGGTAAACAATCAAATTCTGAATAATGAACTTCATATCTTTCACTATCAGAACCACAGTTTTGTTTATATATATACCAGTTTTGTTTTTCATATTTAAAAACATATCCTCTACTATCAGGACACTCTTGGTCTCTTAGAGCCAACAATCTTGTATATCTTTTTATTTGTTTTAATGCTTTTTTTGCTGTTTCTTCATCGTTTCTAAACAATCCTATTTTATCTTCACAACCAATAGGTTTAACTTTAGAAATTTTGCAATTTGAAAGGTCTACTAAATATTTATACTCTTTTAATTCTAATTTAGTTTTTTTTGGAACTTCAAATTTAACTTCGTTCCAAAAAAGAGTTTGATTACAAGATTTTTCTACTTTTCCGTCAAGAGTGAAAGTCTCATATTGTTCATTATCAAAAACGACACCAATAGGATATGGTGAATTATATATCAACTCTTTAACTGTGCCCCATCCAAATTCAAAACTCCACACTTTATCACCTATTTTAACTCCATCAAAATATGCCATCTTTGTTCTCCTTTAATTATATTTTTTCTTCAAACTTGCTAATACAGTTTTTCTTAGTTCTTTCTCACTAATTGGTTCTGAAAGCATAGAGTTAGCTTTATAGATTTCCTCTTCTATTCTTACAAAAGAACCAGTTAGATCTCCTATAAAAGAACCAAGTCTGAATAGATTATTTGATCTGTTTCCTTGATAAGTGTTATTAATGAACCATTTAATCATTCCACCTATTCTACGATTAACTTCATCAGTATCATAATCTTTCTCATCAAATTTCTCTATTTGTCTTTCAATTATTTCCCTTACTTCTGTATCAGGCAAATAAGGGATAACATCAAATAGTTCTCCTTGTTGGTTCTTAAATGTTTGACATTCAGGATTTGTGAACCACAGTCTGTCTTGGTTTCTCGTAGATACGTCATAAGAACCAACCTCCAATGCTTCACAGACATTAGTAATCAGTTCTTTATGCCTTTCATTATCTACAAAGAATTTTGATTTCGCAGGAAGCAATATTCTGAATCTGTCACAAACAAGTCCTCCTTTGTCTTTCTGATGAGATTTAGTTGTATAGATTAGATACACATAATCTTTAAGTTTTTCAATAGTTTCCTGTAGTGTAATACCGTTATCAACATCTATTCCTATACAGTTCTGTCCTTCAATTGTTTTATCTGATTTTCTTTTACCATTCTCAAAATGAACCAAGCAAAAATTTGACACTTTATCTGATTTAACTAATCTCTCTACGGATTGGTTCTCTCCAAAAAATGGTATTTCCATGCTTATATAATCAGTTGTTTTTTCTTTTTTATCTACTTTAGGAATAGATACAATAATTTTATTCAAATCAACCATAGGCATTGGTTCTATCGAAAATGTTTTTATTTTAGAACCACGTACCTGTAATACTTCGTTTTTTCTGTATGCATATTCTTCTACCAGTTTTATATCTTCATTGAATGTCATTCTGTTGAATACATCAGATTCAAGTATTTCTGATTTAGTAGCTTTACCTAATTTTTTTATTACCCTGTAAATTCTTTTATGCTGTGGTTCTACATTAAAAAGCTCCAAATTAGTACTTCTGACACGTTTATAAAAATTATAGGTATATTCTACATCGTCATAAGAAATTTGCTCTCTGTAATTAAGTAAAGCGTGCAAAGCACTTAATTTTAACAACTTATCAAAAGAACCAACTTCTGCACTAAACCTTTCATCTTCTTTATACTTGTTAGCGAACTCTACAAGTTCATAATTGATAAGCTCAAGATATTCTTCAGCTTCTACTGTAAAATGCAATTCGGGATAATTACCTAAATTAGTTATTTCTTTTATGTGTTTGTTTATATATTCTCTAATAAAAGATAAATCAGGCTGTTCGTAATATTCTGTATCAGTTCTAATCTGAATATCTGTTGGTTCTTGATAATAAATAAAACTTCTTCTATATATTCCAGAACCAAGTGCTTTGGCAAAGTATTCATAAACCTTTTGGTCTCTTTTTAGAGATGTAGAGCTACCAAATATAAGCATGTTAGATACTATTCCATAGATATTATCATTGATGGATGATTTAATCACTTTACCTATAAATCTTCCGTCATAAAGCTCTTTCATTACATTAAGATTTGAATCTCTTATAACATCCATTATTTCTTCGTGAATTAGATTTAATGAACCAAAGAAACTTTTTGATAGAGCCAATGCTCTTAAATATAATCCTTCTTTAGTTCCTTCTATTGTGTTTTCAAAATTAGGGATATAATTTTTTATGTTTGTCTGAAATCCGTCTATTGTGATTTCATCGTCAGTCGGATTTTGAGTATTTAATTCATATCCTTTTGTTATCAAGTTTTTGTATTTCTGATTTAAATCTTCACCAAAAAGTTTCTTACATTGCTCATATACAAATGATTTACCAGCACTACTTGGTGCTATTGTGATTCCAAAATAGTTAATATTATGAAGTTTGTATTTATATTCAACTTTTGGCTGTATAGAACCAAGCAGAGATGAAAATGTAAACCAAAAAGCATTTTCAATAAGTTCTCTTTGAGAAACAAATCTTCCTTGTGAATTCACATAATTGATGATTTGATTAATCATAGATTATCCTTTTTTTCTAATTTAATCATCAGAACCAAGAGGTGGTTCTGATTGTTAAATTAGAACTGAATGTCATCAGTGCTTGTTTGACTGTTGCTTGGTTGATTGTTTGATCTCTCTTCAACAATAGGACGTTTCTCAATCCTTTTAATAAGTTTTTCTTTGCATTCTTCATTTCCCGTACAACAAACATCAACAAGTTGTAACGCTGTTCCTTCAGAACTATCCTGTTTTTCATATTTTCTATGTCTAATTCCTATAACAACTTTTTTACCTAATAGGTCTTTAAATATTCCTACTTCTCTTTGTTGTCCAAAGATTTCTACATATCCTTTTTGAGGTATTAATTCAGTAACTCTTTTTCCTGCACATTTAGCAATCTTATCAAGCAACATAAGTCCTGTGTAATACCCTCCTTTAGAATTTTTAGTTTGTCCATCTTTATTTTTAACCATTCTTTGAACATCCCAGCCTGTTAGGTTGATTTCTACATTGTTAGGAAACTTACCTTGAGAACCAATGACAGAAAAGAATGTAGTTCCACCTTGTGTTTTGTCTACAAATATTTGTTCTATTGTGATTTCATACACACCTGATTCCGGAAGTTCAAATCCTCTAAAATTCTCTTGTTCTTTTTCCTGTTCTTCTAATTCTGTTACATTTACTTGGTCTAACCAACTCATTATTTATCTCCTTTTTCTTTTTTAATAGTTTCTTTTCTAAAAATTTTAAACATTTTTTCCAATTCGATGGTCCTTCTTCTGCATCTCCTCATAGCACTTTTATTATTAACCTTTGGAAGTTCCTCTTCCAATTCTTTTAATTTAGAAATTATTTGATTTACAAAATGTTCTAAAGTTGTGCTATCCATTACTCATCTCCTTTTTCTTTTTTTAATTCAATATTAAGTAATTCGGCTAATTTTTCTTCATTTTTAACCAAGATATAACTCTTGTCATAAGAAAGATCCAAGCATTCTCTTATTTTTGCTTTAATTTCTTCTTCTTTTAATTCTAAAACCATTTTAAGCATTTCTTTATCCATCTTTACTCCTTGTTAAACTTTTCTTGATATTCTTCAAGCTCCATCCAAGCTTTTACAGCTTCTTCATCATCGTCAAACACTCTGACTACCCATTTGTCTTTTAACCAACCGAACACATAATAGAACCAACCATTGTCTGTTTTTAAAGGATGAAAACAGCTTGTTCTTGGTTTGGTCGGTTCTTTATTTAAACGGTTGAATTGTTCTTTTAAATATTGCTTATGTTTATAAGGAATTTTATTTATATCTAATTCAATTTTTCACCTCCTTATCAGATATTACAGTTTTGATTTAATTCGTTTATAATACTATCCTTTTCCTCTTGTCATTTGATTCGTTCTTCAGCCTTTTGCATTAAATGATGTATTTGTTTTAATTTTTCTTCAATTTCTCTTACATTGTTTGCTTCTATTTTAATATTAGAAATTTCTTTTGTTTTTATATTAAAGTCAAACTCTAAATCATTTGTAGCTACTTCGTAAACATCTTCTTTGTTCCATTTTTTATAAAATTTTATTTTTTCTGGTTCATTTTGTTCAAGCTCTTTCAATCTTTTAATTTTTTTATTGATTTCATTAATTTGTTTTTTAAGAACTTCTTTAACGAAATCAATTTCACTTTTTGTTGGTTCTTTTTTTGCAAAAACCAAATCGTTAAAGGTAACTAAAACCTGTCCGCATTTTGTTTTTATTGCTAATTTTTTCCCATTTGTCATATCAAAATGCAAGTCTTTATCCTCTAAAAGATAATCCAAATTTGCTCTTAATCTGATACTCATATTATTCTCCTTTTATTTTATCAATAATTTTTTGCATATCATACAAATCTTCTGTATCTTTATTTAATATCATAATATTCGCATATAGTTTTATCAACTAATGCTAAATCATTTGGAATTAATGTTTTATTGAACATATCCGCTGGACTTTTTGCAATATCTGCATCTGTTCTTTTGTTAGTTAAGAACCAATATCCGTCTTCAGTTCTCATTGATTGCAACACAACTGTAAACATTGCTGGAATATCTACTTTCTCATCAAGCATCTTTCCTATTGTTTTTACTTTTAGATAACCTGTATTTGTTTCTTCAAGATGGTTCACGAAATATACTCTGCAATCTTCTGGTGTGTTTTCACCTGCAACCAAAGCATCATAATAATATTTTCCATTTTCTGTAAATTTATCATATCCTTTTTGAAACGCTGTGTCCATGAAATACTTTGTCATAAAAAATGTTGAATCATCAAGTATGATTCTTTTTTTGCCATATTCATTAGCAAACTTTTCAATAGCTTTTGAAGCTAAATCAGCCCTGTCTATAAAGATATAATCACCTTCTTTTTTTTCGGGATCCCAAGGTTTTAGTTTATTTTTAAACGGTAATGGTTTTTTTAATACTCTTATTAAGAATGTATCTTTATCAAATTTTCCATCTTTATTTAATAAAGTTCTTATACTTGTGCTTTTACCTGTTCCTGAAAATCCTACAATATCTACTAATATTCCCATACTTAATTCCTTTCTTCATTTTTAATTTCATCTTTAATAAAAGAACCAACAAACCATCTGTCCTCTCTAAAAGAAATAATATCTCTTAGCCCAGTTTCTGTTTCTACTTCTACTGAAACCCTATCAACCTTTGGTTCTGATTTAAGGTAATTATTAATTAGAACCAACAGTTCCTTTTGTGTAAGTGTTACTGTCATTTTTTATCCTTTTTACATTTTTCTAATTCTTCCTGCAACTCTTTAACCCAAAATGAAAACCATTCAATACAGTCAATCGTATCATCAAATAACTCATTAATCTCTACTTCATATTCACATACTGTTCTGTCCTCATATTCATCTATTTTCTCATGAAATCTTACAGGTACTGTAAGTTCAAGAATAAATGAGTTTTGGTTCCTTTTGATTAACTCAGGGATAATTGTATCCCTTTCTTCTTTGGCTTTCTCAATAGCTTCATCATAGTCTTCTGCATGAACGGAGAAATAGTATTTGTTTTTCATTTGTTCTCCTTTTTATATTTGTTTAATTTTTCAAATTCTTTTATATAGTCATTAACGTTGTTATTCCAATAATTTTCATTTAATTCTTTAAAAATTTTAATTAAATCTTCTTCATTTTTAATAAGATTCAACAATTGCTCTACTTTTTTGAGATTATTTTCATAAAAAATCAATCCTAAAAGTTTTAAACATTTTTCTTTTTTTTGCATGTTTTATCCTTTCAAAAAAATTTCATAAATAGAACCAAGAGAGAGGATTATTGTTTAAGTTTTAATTTATAAGTTCTATATTGTTCAACTAAATCTGGTATTTTTCTGTTTTTTACCTTTCTGTAATTAATAACAATTTGTGGGTTAATCATATATTTGTCTTTCGATATTTTTACCATCAAATCTTCTTTTTCAAGGGCTTTTAACCATCTGTATAAAGTTCTCATACTTATATTTAGTTCAGAGATTATTTTTTCTTTCTTTATTTCAATAATGTTTTCTTTGTTCATATATCTAAATAAATATTCAATTAATACCATTTCTTTTAGTTTAAAAGCATTAAATAAAGTCAAAAATAAAGAATACTCATTTCCTAATTTAGAACCAACAAGTGTGAATTTGCAATGGTATGGTTCAGAATAATATGGTTTTTTTAGTTCTTTGATGACAACTGTCTTACCCGCCAATTCTGTTGGTTCTACATATTCAACATCATATTGCATTTTATAGCTCCCTTTTATCTTTTTGTGACATATTATAACACATTTTTATTAATTTGTGTCATACTATGACACAAAAAATCTCCGAAAGTCCCGAAAATACGGGATTTTAGAAAAAGTATAATATATATATTATATTTACTCTTCTTCAACTTCATCAAGTGCTTCTTTTATTTCAGAATATTTTGTTCTTTTAGAACCAAACATCAGTTCAACAATTTTCTTAGCTGTTTCCAAATCTACTACAGTTCCATCTTCAATTCCATGTTCTTTAAGCCTTTTTACAAAGTTTTTATATTTAGGATAAAACTCTACATCTGGAAAAACAAAAAGTCTGTATCCTCCAAAATGCCATTTATTTGGGTTATATGTCCAGTAATTTTGATAGTGATCTACGCTAAATATAGCAATCTTTGTTGGCATATCCTTACATTCTACTTCTATATCAAAATCACTTTTCCAGTATTCCTCTACAAATTCCTGTAATTCTTTTACATTACACATTGTTATTCCTTTTACTTTTTGATAAAACACTACCAGTATTGTTTACCATCAATTACTTGAAAACCACATTCTCTACCTGTTGGTTCTGTTTTAACAATATCAAAACCACCCCTTCTTTCACATCTGTATATCTTTATTCTTTCAACTTTATCTAAATCAATGTTATAAGCCTGTATCGTAAAAGCTAAAACACAACCAATCATTTAAAAACCTTTTGTCTTATTGTTAGTTTAATTCTCCTGCAGTCTTTACAATGGTTCTTAATGAAAACTTTTAAGATTTCCTGCTTTTCTCTTTTTGCTTCAGTTAAACTGTCATATATCCCTATGATATAATCATCCATTAACAGAATAAATTTGTTTCTCATTTATACTCCTTTTTCTATATATCTCTTATATTCATTAAAAGTGTTTATACACCATCTGTTTAAGAACCAATCAACTTCTGTATAATACCTCATAGGTTTTTTAAATAAATATAAATCAAATATTGTTTTAGCTAACAAGAATTTAACAGTTTTCATTTTATACCCCTTTAACCAAATTAATAACTAAACTTTTTCAAATTTATCCATATTAACCTCTCTCGTTGGTTCTGTTTAAAGAACTTTCTTTTTTTTAATATAAACATACTATAAAATACATAAACTCAATAGCGTTTTTCTATTGAGTTTATGTAGTGAGATTTTAGGTATCTCTACTGTTGAGATTTGCCTTTTATTTTATTTTTCATTTTTCTAATCAGTTTTGGTTCTCTTAAAGGATAGAACCATAGATATCCTGATACTATTGTGGAAGCTATCATACCAGTAGCTAATCCACTATACGTTCCTGCTGTAAGAACCACAATAATGCCTAGAAATAATAAGTCTACTAAAGCATTTAGTATCATAAACTTTCTAAGTTTATGTAGGATGATTAATAGGTTAAATGCCATAAATACCCCACTTATAATTAACATCATTTTGAACTCCTTTTGTGTAATTATTTACAGTTGATTATGCGTAAGCATAAAAAAAATAGAGTTAAGGCTTAAAGCCCTAACTTATCCAATAATACTTCTTTGCTAATGGTTTCTTCTATTGGTTCTATTTCTTTAGTAGTGATTGAAAAGTATTTAAAGTCTTCACTAAACCAGATTTTACTCATTGTTGTTTCGGTGTCGTTAATCATCCATTCAGTGCTATATCCAGAACCAAACGGTTCTAAGCTAACATTATAGCTTTCTAGTAGTTCTACTATCGCTAATCCCACACTTTCATTGGGTAATTTGATTTTAAGTTTTTCATCTGAAAATAGAAGAATACTATATTCTCTTATACCTAAATCTATGCCAGCTTGTTCATTCCATACGCTTACTACTACTTTTAGATTATCGTCATACAAATGACAGAACACTCTAAATCTGTTTCCATTCACGATACTTTCTTTTACTATATCAGAACTCATTGGTTCTGAATTCAATTCTCTTACAAAGAAGTCTCTTAAGTTATTTACTTTACTTACGTTTCTTTTTACTACTTTCATAGTCCTTCCCTTTTGATTTATTGATTTTTACAACTATATTTAACTACCTGATACTGCACAATAAAAGAGAACTTTGCCTTTCATTTAATAAAGGCAAATTCTCTGATTTTATATACTCTGTATCCTAATCTTTTCATCTCTCTAACCATTCCATTGACTACTACGCGTTGGTTCTTATGATTGATAATGTAGTAGATCATTTTATACTCCTTTAAGTGTTTTTTATTTCGCAAGAAAAAATAAAAAACACGAACACAGAACCAAGTACAGAACCAAGGTAAAAGAATTCTTTTTCACGGACATAGGGGGGGGATCTGATTTTAGAGAGAAGGGGTGGTTTAGATTAAAACCCTTAAATTTTTATAATTAAAATCCAACTATTGATTTCAATAGTCAAGTCACCATAGATTTTTATATTAAATTTTCAATCATTGTTTTTATATAAAATTTTGGATTAGGAAGGTTTGCCTTAATGAACCAACTTCGGAACCAAGGTAATTTAAAGTTAAGTGTAAGAAAGAGGAAAAAGGATGAAAACCTCTTCCACAGGTTGCTTAATCAAGGAGGTAGAATGAAAAAATATTAAGGAGGACTTTATTGTTTATTTGCAACCTGCAAAACTATTATAGTATAATTTACGAACCAAGTAAACAACAAAAGGGATAATATGAAAAAAAGAAATCAGTTTGGCATTACTGTTCACAAAGATATAGGAATGAGATGGAGATAACAAGTGATGAGCTATTAAAACAAATGATTAAATTATACAGACCTAGGACTTGGTTCTTTAGACTGTTGAATAAGGTGTTTAGATGGATATAAAACAGAGACTTGAGAATGCTTCGTTGGTTCTGAAACAATTTAATGAAGACGACTATTTAGAACCAAGTGAAATTGTCAGCATTAGTGAAGATACTGGTGTAAATGATTTAAGTAGGATAGCGAAGACAATTATTTATATCAGGAAAAGGTTCAATGAGAATGCTTCAAGGTATGAGGCTTTTAAGTGTGCTTTTCCTGAAAGATGTGTTGTAACTGATACTGATGCTCCTCTTGGTTCTGAAGAGAAAAAGGTTGGTGATGAATTAGGAAGAACCACGATTGAATTAAAAGCTAAAAGGCTTGAGAATTCAAAGCTCTACAAATATATTGTTTCTACTCTGCATACTAGCCTGTATGTTACATATGCTCTTGACAGGATGAAGGTGCTGGATCTATCTCTTAAGAAGATATTTGACGAAAGAACCAAGGATAGGGATAGAATAGAATATATGAAAACGTTTTTACAGGAAACAAGAAAACCTGAAAAAGCTCAAGAATTAGAACTAAACGTTAATATTCAAAACAATGAGATAAATGTTGTCCAGATTGAAGATAAACTTGATAAAATAGCGAATAGGTTACAAGGATTAGACGCATCTAAAGTTATAGAGATGACATCTAATCAAAGGGAAAAAGATGACTAGGGGTGAACACATGAAGCATATAAATGAATTTGGGATAATAGATTACATAGTTGTAGGCTTTTCGATACTCTTTTCTGGCATTGGTTCTTTTGTAAGAAGAGACTTGTCATCACTTTCCATTAGAAGAAAACTTTCTATGTTGATAATAGATCTCATTGGTTCTACGTCGATAGGAATCACAGTATTTTTATTAGTTTATGGATGGTCTGAAAACATGATACTTAGTGCTGGGATAGCTTCAGCTTTTGGGCATATAGGAACCAGAGGTGTATATTTAATGGAACTCATGATTGCCGATAAGCTCAATTCTGATTCTATGAGAAAAGCTGTGGAGTCTTACTACAACAGAGAGAAAAAACAGTGATTGAAGCATACTACTTCGTGTATTATAGCGCTTTAAGCATAGTTATAGGGGTATGTATCTCTGTGTATGTTATAAAAGACGATTGTAAATAAAATGACAAGGAGAGGAAAATGGGATATAGTTTTGGTAAAACTTCTAAAAACAGATTAAAGGGAGTTCATCCTTCGCTCACGTTGGTTCTGAATAGAGCAATAAAAGAGTCGAAAGTTGATTTTGGTATTGCTTCTGGAGTTAGAACTGCTGAAGAGCAAAATGAAAAATATAAAAAAGGGTTAAGTGAACTTGATGGATACAAAAAAAAATCAAAGCATCAGATCCAAGAAGACGGATATGGTCATGCGGTTGATATCTATATTTGGGATAGAGAAAATAAAAGGGGCATATTTGATTACACAAAAGAAAACGGATGGATGTGGTTAGAAGTCGGAAGAGCTATACTTAGATCTTCAAGATTGCTAAACGTTCCTATTGTCTGGGGGTTAACTTTCAATATAGGAAATGGATATGACGTAGGACATTTTGAATTAAAGGATTGATATGAAAAAAACATTTTATAATGTCACTGAAAAATTGTTATTATTGTTCAACAGAATACCACACGACAAGATCGCCCATATGGCAGTTGGTTCTATTTTGTTTATTTGTTTATTTTTTTTAACTGAAGACATCTTATTTTCATTTGCTATTGTTGTGATAGTAGGGCTTCTTAAAGAAGTTTATGACTCTTTCTCTGAGAACCACACAACAGATTTTTATGATGCTCTTTTTACTTCTATACCAGCTATTACTGCGATAATAGTATATTTAATAAGGACATTAATTGATAGTTGAAAGACAGAGTTATAGTAAGCCGTATGTTCCTAAACACAAAGAAACTGTAAAGTTTTTTGTATGGTTCAATTCTTTTTTTAAAGAAGAAAATAGAAGTGCTGAAGCTCATTTTCAGTTAGTTGACCATCTTCTCTCAAAAGACAAACATAAAGTGGTTATGTGTCATAGAGGTTTGGGAAAATCTGCTCTTACTAAATACAACATTCTTCGTTGGCTCTATCTTGGAAAGAAACCTAACTTTGGAGAGTTTGATTATATTCTTGTTATTCAGGATAGTGTAGCTATGGTTGAGTCCACTTTTGAGACATTACTAGCTCTCATAGAGCAAAGTGATTTAAGTAAGGTTCTTGAGATTAAGAAGAAAAGACTAGGTGATGATCCTACTATCTATGTCTGGCACAAAGAACTTCAGAAAATGTTTTATTTCAAAGGACGTGGTTCTGGACAAAGTTTAAGGGGAACCAATATAGCAAACAAACGTCCTAATATTGTCATTCTTGACGATATTGAAAACGATGAGAAGCATTCTACTAAAGAATCAAGAACCAAGTTAAAGAACTGGTTCAACAATGTAGTTAGACCTTCTATCAACCCTAACAAATATGAGTTTATATTTATTGGAACGCCTATACACGAGGACTCATTGTTATTGGATTTAGTGAGAAGCAAAACTTGGAAAACTATTGTTTTACCTGTTGCAGAGGATTTCCCTCCAGAAGACTGGAATAAACTCATAACTTCTTGGTCTGACAGATTTACGCCTGATTATGTCAGAGAGATCTATGAGGATTTAAAAGACCAGGGAAAAGAGACTTCTTTTTATCAGGAATACATGCTTCAAGTTACGCCTAAAGATGATTTGCTGTTTAACATGGAAAATATAAACTATTACAATATTGATGATTTAAAAGACAAACTTGGTTCTTTGACTTATTATATATCTGTGGACTTGGCAGTATCTGAAAAATCTTATGCTGACTATACCGCAATTAGCGTTGTAGGGATAGATGAGAACAACAACTGGTTCTTGGTGGACGGTTTCTTTGGAAGAATTAAACCTGATGAGACAATAGATAGAATATTTACTTTAGTTGCAAGATGGAACCCTTACGCTGTGGTTCTTGAAAAGGTAGCTTTTCAGCTGTCTATGAAAACGTTTATTCAGAATGAGATGGTTAAGAGGGGAAAGTTTTTCAATCTTCAGATGGTTAATAGAACCAAGGCTAAACTGGCTGTATTTAAAGCTCTACAACCTGTTGTAGAAATGGGAAGATTATGGTTGCCAAAAACTCATATGAAAGAGTTTGTTGATGAGTTAAAGCATGAGATGAGTCTAATTACTAATGATTCTATTCTTGCTAAACATGATGACTTAATAGATTCGTTATCACAATTAACCCTTATAGATATGATTTATGCTGAACCAATAAACTACTCAGACAGTGAAGGGATAGTTGATGAAAGTTTTACAAACCCTTATTTGTTTTAATTTTATTTTTTTGTGTTATAATTCACAAAACCGATAAAGGTAAATAATGGCAATAGATATAAACAATTATAAGGTTTATGTGAGAGATTATGGAATAGAAGATACAGATTTAGCCACGATACTGAATGACGTAATCAGGGAAATAGCTTTTAAGACAAGAATTTTTAAAACTATTATAGGTTTTGAGATTATTGATGGCGTAACTGTATATGACTTTGGCTCTATTTATAAAATAAATATGGCTGAAAAAAAAGATCTATTGTCTTTAGATGTAATAGAGCCAACGCTTGAGGATTTGCTTGAGGCTATGAATGATGGAACTGGATTAGAGGTTCAGGTAAACGAAACTTTAGAGTCTTTTCCAGAGAATAGCCAATTAATTGACGTAACAGATGTTGTTAACGAGAATAGAGAGAGCATATTTGATTTGTTTGATCCCGTAAATGATTTAATCTATGAATATAAGGGAGCGTTTAACGAAGAATCAATTAAAGCCTATGCTATAGGCTCATTTATCCCAGACGTTACACTTGTTGGTTCTAACATAGAAGAAGTTATAAAACCTGCCTTAATAGCTGGTGTAAAATATTATCTTTCTTCTAACTATACTAATGCTCAGAACTTACAGCCAGTTGTTTCAGACTTTCAGAAATGGAACAATGAGATTAATCTTCTTATGAGCAAATACCCTTATTACAATTCAAAACTACATAAAAGGGCTTGGTTATGACAGTTCAACAGTTATATGATTTTATGAAAACGTATATAGATAAGAAAATTGATTCAACTATTGATATTTTAAATACTTTACTATCAGACAACAAGGTAAAAGAAGTTGGTTCTAATATAAACAATGTTAGAAGTGTTGCTGACAATTTGACAGACATTAATACGACCGCTGGTTCTATCACGAATGTGAACACTGTAGCTACAAATATAGATAACATTAATAATGTTGCAATCAACAAAAATAATGTTAATACGGTTGCTAATAATATAACGAATATAAGCACCGTTGGTTCTAATATTACAAACATAAATAATGTTGCTAACGATTTATCTAATATAGATAAGGTAGTTAACGACATTGATAATGTTGATACTGTTGCCACAAACATTGATAATGTAAACACTGTGGCATCAGTAAAAGATGATATTCTTACGCTAAACGATAACTATTCGATTTATCATACTGATGTAAATCTTGTTCAAGCGTATCTTAATGTAGATCTTGGTTCAGCTACAATAGATACAAACGGACATTTGCTAGTCACGCAAATAGATGCCTCATCTGCGCCGTCTATAAGCGATGATGGCTATCTTGTTATAAACTACAATTAAAAGGAGTAAAGTTTGGGAACTTTAAACTTGGGAAAGGTTAGAATAACCTTTGGCGGAGAATGGGATAGCTCAAAAGATTACGAGCTTTTAACCATCGTGAATAATAGCTATGGTGTGAAGTATATCTCAAAACAAAATGTTCCAGCTGGAACCCCATTGAGCGATAATGCTTATTGGGAGCCAATAAGTGGTGATTTTGTTGAACAATATCAGGGGGCTAAAACTGAAGACCCTACAAAAAGAAACGATGGTTCTTCTTTACAAGAAGGTGATTTGTATTTTAATACAACAATAAATAAAATGAAAGCATACGATGGAACATCGTGGCAATTAGCTTCATCTGCTATAAATGGAATGGTTAAAAAACAGACTTGGACTGGTGATGGAACCACAACCTCTTTCAGTGTAACTGATGGTTATGATGCTAATTATGCTGAGGTATATGTTAATGGTGTGAATGTTACTCAGGATGTGGATTTATCTGATGGTCAGAATGTGAAATTTGATACAGCCCCTGCTGATGGTGATGAGATATTAGGCGTGTTCTTTGGTTCTTTTGTTTTAGCTGATTGCTACACAAAGGCTGAAGCTGATAATACTTTTGTGAATAAAAACGATTATGAAGATATTGATGTAGTTACAAAAGTAGAGAACGTAGTAGGCGAATTGGTTAAAACAACTGGAGCAGAGGTTGTCAAGAAAGATGATAGCTGGATAAAAAACCAAATTACCGCATGGGTTGTGTTTGATGGAATGAATGGAACTATTGAAGATAGTTATAACATAAGTAGTGTTATAAGAAATGACACAGGAGTATATACAATTTATTTTGAGAATGAAATGGATAATGCAAATTATGTTATTTTAGGAACACAAAGAGATGCTAATGATGATGATGCATTACAACATATAGCACAAAAGTCTGAAGATATTAATACGACTACCTATTTTAGGGTGAGAAGCAGCTATTCTTCTAGTCTTTATGATAGTTCAATGGTATATATTTTAGTATTAGGAGGCAAACAATGAAGCTAAAATACTTTTATAAAACAGAAAACAATAAATTAATAAAAGGAACAGGATACGAAATCCCTGATGGTTTCACAGAATATGATAAAGACAATCCACCTCAAGATTTTCTGGATTTACAGAATCAAGAATTATTTGAGAAAGCTAAACAAGAGAAAATATCTGAAATAAACAAAATAGCACAAGAAAAGATAGTTTCAGGGTTTATTTCATCCGCACTTGGTTCTAAACATTTATATCAATCAGAACCAACAGACCAGATTAATCTCTTAGGTGTAGTTCAAACAGCACAATTAACAAATGAGAATCAACTATTCAAATGTTCGCATGATAATGGGCAGACTTGGGAATATAAAGAACATACACCTGAACAAATAACTCAAGTGTTAAAGGATGGTAAAGATATTAAGATAGCTATATTAGAGAAAGCTAATCAGTTAAAGCAACAGGTTAAACAAGCTACAACAATAGATGAGGTCAATTCAATAAGCTGGAAAGGAGAATGATATGAGCAAAGCTTGGAATGCTTCTCAATTACCCAACATAACTCAATCTTTTATTGGGTTTAAAAACAAAATTATAAATGGAGATTTTAGTGTATGGCAAAGAGGATTGAATTTTTCTATTACAAATAGCAGTTCTATTTATCATGCTGATAGATGGTATAGTAGTATCTGGAAACATTCAAGCGGTAAGTTGAATGCCAAGCCCGATAATACTGTTCCTTCTGGAAATGTTGGAATAAATTTGATAGCAAATAATGATGATAATGATAATGCTTTAAATTTAGACGAAAGTAATTTATCTGAGGCAACTGGTATAATGACTTTAAGATATATATTTGAAGGGTATCATTTATACAATGAGATTAAAAATGGCGACTATATAACAATTTCATTTTGGTTTAAATCAAATGTTGCAGGCACATTTAGTGTTGCATTAAGAAGAGTGTATGGGGCTGACGATAGCGGCAACGATATTGGATATAGTTATGTCACAGATTTTGAGTATGATGGAAGTGAAACTTGGAAAAAAATAAGTAAAACAATCAATTTTGATTCCTCTTTATTACAACAATATAATCATAGAGATGAACAAATAGGAATTGAGCTGCATATTGCATCATATTTTCCGTCTCATATGGCAAATACTACAGATAAGTGGGTAGATAGAACTGACGGCGTGCATAATACAAAGTTTGTTCCTATTTGTAGTAAAAATGCAACAAAATGGTACACAACTGCTGGAAACCACATTTCAGTAGCTGATGTTCAATTAGAAAAAGGCACTATAGCTACTGATTTTGAACAAGTGCCTTTTGACGTTCAACTACATAGATGTAGAAGATATTTTTTTAACACCATGTATCCACATTTCAGATATGATTGGTTAGATGGGGCACTAACCACGAGTGCTATATCCACTGTGAATTTCACTGAAAGAAGTTATTATCTTAAAAATAAAATGAGAACCACTCCTTCAATAACAGTGTATGCGTTCGAGACAGGGACAGTGGGGAAATATAGAGACAGGACCGATGGTGTTGATGCTGGTACCCCAACGATAGGACCAGAAACAAATACCGGTGAACGAGTATACTTTTATGATCATCAAGGTGGATTAACAAATGAGCATCTATATACTTGGCATTTTACAGCAGATGCTGAAATGTAAGGAGTAATGAATGAAAGTTAAAGAAATAAGAGATATAGAAACAAATAAATTAACAGGATATTTATTAAACGGAACATTAGTACCTTTAGATAAATCCAACAGACATTATCGAGAGATACAAGAATGGATAAAAGAAGGTAGCCAACCTGATCCTGCATTCACAGAAGAAGAGAGATTAGAATATTTCAAAAACAAAAAGATAAACTATCTCAAACAAATGAGAGACAAACTTGTAAATGAAATAGCCGTAACATTAGAATCAGGTGAGTATCTCGATGGAAATGAATTGGCTCAGACAAGAATGAGTAGGGCTATACAAGCATTACCTGATGATACAACTACATTAGATTGGATAGATACCAATAACAACACTATTCAATTAACTAAACCTAAATTTAAAGAAGCATTGGTTCTTGCAGGACAAAAACAAACGGAAATCTTTACCAAATTTAATTCCTTAAGAGAGCAAGTTAATGATGCCACATCAGTAGAAGAAATAGAAAAAATTAAATTTACATAGGAGATGAGAAATGATAGAAATCACATTAACAAGTAAACAAGAATTAACAATGGAGATAAAAGCCAAAGAGCTATATCTTATTCATAACTGCAAGGTGGTTCAGAATCAAAGCGACTCATATTTATGGATAGGAGAAAAAGAATTAAACAGTGAGAACAGAGGTTTGATTCTTATGAACAGTGAATTGTATATAGCTGAAGAACCAACAGATGTGTATATACTAAGCCACTATTCTGATATAACAGTATGGCTGAGAGGAGGCGAATGATGGGAAAAGTTATAAATTTTAGCAATCCGGCAAAGCTAAAAAACAAAATTGGACAAAAACGTTTTGAATGGTTTAGTGATTTTTTATTTTATACAGACAAACCGTCTATACAAATGTCGCCTTTGAGAATTTTTACAAAAGAAAATGCATTGTGGATGGGGTACTGGGTCGCCCCAGGGTATTTAAGAATAAGGCTGGATTACACACAAGAAGCGGGACAAAGTGCAGTTTCCTTCGGAGAATACTGGACGTTTCCCGCAAAAGATGTAGAATATAGGATAAAAATCAAATTTTTACAAAATTTAGAAAAGTTTGATTTAGCGTTTGGAAATATAACAACACGTCCAGAAAAATATGATTTAGATACAACAGATAGTAAAGAGTTTTTTATACGATTTAACGCAGGAGATGTGACAGTAAGAGAGGAGGGCAATAATATAGCCACAGGGTTATCTTTTACAAACGGGGATGAGATAGAGTTAAGATTTTACATAACTACAAAGAAAAAAAACAAAATAGAGATTTGGAAAGAAGGAGCAAAGATATACGAATATTTAAACGCAATAACGCATATAAGATATATGTTGCCGACTTTTATTTGTAAAAATATATATTCTTCTTCAGATGCGAGTCCAGCAGACACTGTATTAATTGATTATCTCTACTGGGCAGGAGATGTAAGATGAATGAGTTAATTTATGCATACGAAATAGCAAAAACACAAAAAGAAAAATTAACTATTTTAAAACAAATAAAAATAAAAGAACTAAAACATAGATTTTTAGAAACTTTAAAAAAAGGTTATGTAACAAGTGTATCTGAAAATAGATTCTACTCAGAAGAACGAGACATAAGTAAGTTAAAAAATGCTTATGATCTGGCTATCGCAGCTGGAGTTGATATTATGAAAGTAAAAACTCTTGATGGAAGAATTGAATTAAGCGTAGACAATATTAAACAAGTTCTATTAGAGCTTGGCGAACACTATCAATCACAACTACAAAAGTTATGGGATTTAGAAGAACAAGTCAATCAGGCACAGACAGAAGAGGAAGTAGAGGCTATCAAATGGGAAGGCTAAAATATTCAGATTTTAAGCTACGACCTCTTAGGAATCATAAGTTTAAACTGCTAGAACCGGTTAAATACAATAACACATTGGTTCCTAAGGGGTTCTATACAGACGGAGCTTCAGTGCCTCGTGTATTTTGGTCACTGTTTCCGCCTAATAGAACAGACTACCTTCCATGTGCTATAATACATGACTATTTATGTGATTTAGAAAGATACAAAGAAGCTGATAAAATTTTTGAAGAATGTTTAAAAGATATAGCTATACCTAAATGGCAAAGATGGTTGATGGTTAATGCTGTGATTCTATATCACAAAATAAAATACAGAAAGGAATATAAATGATACCATTAGTTGGTATGCTGGCTTCAGCAGGATTGGATCTTGTAAGTAAGTTTATAGACACAGGTAAGGATAAAGCAATAGACGTGATAAGAGAAAAAACTGGAATTGATTTATCCAGAAAAGAACCAACAAACCAGGATATTCAGAAACTAAAAGAGTTTCAGGAAAAAGAAAGAGATTTTATTCTTAAACAATTAGAAATATTTGCTAAAGATAGAGCTAATGCGAGACATATGCAAGAAGTAGCTCTAACTCAGGATGGTTGGTTCGCTAAGAACTTTATATATTTATTCGCATTCTTTTGGTCTATAGTATCTGGAGTATTTATTTTTATGGCAATGACATATGATATACCTCAACAGAACCAACGCTATGTAGATACTATCATAGGCTTTCTGATGGGAACTATAATCAGTGGAATAATCACTTTTTTCTATGGAAGTTCCCTTGGTTCTAAAGAAAAAACAAGACTATTAAAGGATAAATAATGGCTTATGATATTGAGCAGGTAAAAACAGTTTACGATGAGCTTACAGCAAAAGTAAAAGCAGATTTAGATGAACAATTTAATAAAGGAAGATTAAAGGGAACCGATTATGCTAATGTGTATTCAAATTTGATGAATACAGTGGTTCAGTTAGCTTTTGAATCTCCGTTAAAAGAAGCTCAGGTAAAACAGACAGATGCTCAAACCGAACTAATTAACTCTCAAAAAATACAAACAGAAGAACAAACTAAATTGATTAAAGAGCAAGAAAATACTGAAAAAGCAAAACAGTTACAGCTTGAAATACAAACAGCACTTATTGGTTCTCAAAAGGAACAAACAGATGCCCAAACTAATGAAATTAATGCTAGAAAAACATTAATAGAAAAACAAATATCAGATCAAGAATATGTAACCCAGTATATAAGAACGGAAGAATATAATAATCTCAAAAAAGATGCTGAACTAAAAGTTTCCCAAACTAATGAAATTAATGCTAGAACAGATTTAACTCAAAAACAAACTTTAGACCAAGAATATATAACATCTAACATCAGACCTACTGAAAAAGATTTAAACATTTCTAAAAAACAAGAAATTGAGGAACAAAAGAACACTCAAGTAAAACAACAGGAATTACTTGAGAGACAAACAAGAGGCTTTGATGATAACTTTAGGTTTAAGCTTTTTGATTCGCAAATGAATGCATGGGCTATGATGTTTAGTTCTGGAATGCTGGAAAGTAAACCAACAATAATAACTAATGACGAATTATCCAGTTTGTATAACGACATAAGGACAAATATTGGTTAATTTCAGCAAAGAAACTTTGAAATACTTTAGATCTCTAGGATTAGAACCAACGGAGTGTTTTGTTGGTTCTTTTACAAGACTAAAGGAGTATGTTTCATTGTGTAAATATATTGTTATTATTGATAGAGATAACTATATTAACTTTTTTACAGTTGAAGGAATGGATTGTAAGTTTAAGATATATTCTATTGTAAAAAAGCTAATTGCTAAACATAAGCCATTATGTAGAACCAACAACAAGAGGTTATTGAATCTATTTAAACATAAACTTGTTGGCTCTGATGGAATAAATAAAATATATAAGTTGATAGGATAGTCTAATGGGTGGAGCTGTTAGTTCTTTTGTGGATTTTGTAGGAGGAGCTTTTGAAGAGACTGTTACTTTTAGAGACTTGGGTGTATTTAGGATACTTGACAGTGATAAAGATATGTTTAGAGCAAAACTTGTAAATGAGTTTGCCAAATGGGTTAAAAGCAGAAAAGGAAACCCCTTAAATAGGTTGATATATGAAAAAACAATGCTTATGGCTAGAGGAAGAACAAAAGCATTAGGCTTTACAGCAAATGCTGAAGGAACGATAAAAACTATCACTGTCAAAAACATAGAAGAAGCTTTATCCAATAAATACAGAAAGACAATAAGTATAAAAAAGAAGGAAGAATCCACTAATGAATATAGATGTGTTTGTAGCTTTTACAAGGTTAATTTTTCAAATCTTTCTTTAACAGCGGAGAAAATCTGTTCATTGGCGGATGGCATATTAATAGATTCATCTTTGGATACGAAATGGATAAAAAAAAGTTGCTTAAGTGGAGTTTATACTGAGGATTCTTGTTCAGATATAGATTATGATTGCGATGGAGGTAAAAAATATATATTTGAAATAACAAAAGAAATATACTGGTCCACTACTGTGAAATCTTATTTATACTTCTTTATAAAAGAGTTTAAAGAATATGTTGATAATAAAATCAGAGATTTTGGCTCTTCGCAAGTTAATGAAGATATAGGTATCTTTACATATGAAGATAATGTATTTCCATTCTTTTATAATGGTGATCCATTGATGGTTAAAACTGATGATAACAGCTTCTTATCAGTTGATAAAAGTAAATCAACATATTATTTTTATAATCTAAAGAACCAAAGTGTTGAGTCAATTACAACAGAAGAAGACACAGACTCAATAACATTATCTGATGATAAATCTTATAGCATTATTAGCGTAAAAGTAAACAATGAAAATGTATCAAATTATTATACGATAGGAAAGTTTCCAGTAACCGTAAAATTCAACGAAGAAATCGGTAAAGATTCAGATGTAGAGATAGAATATAAATTCATTGATTTAAATAAAAAAGACACTGAAGTATCTATAAACATACCAGTCAATAAACAGGCTATAGCTTGTATTTGCGAAGATGAAGAAGGGAACGAAATCAATGAAGTTTTCTATCAAGATGACTATTTGGAAATAATAGGCGGAAATGAGTTTTTGTTTATTCCTTTAAAACAAAGAGGAAAATTTGTCAATACAAAACCAAAATATAGAAGATTGTTAAAGGACATGGGAATAGAACCAGATATGTTAATAGATGGAAATGACGAGTCTGATGGCATTGGTTCTGCTTCAGTAAAGGAAGCTGTAATAACAATAGGAGCTTCATTTGGAGAAAGATTCGATGATACGCTTAATATGCTTTACGGGAGAACCAACGAGGAGAAGAAGAGCGTAACAATAGGTGATGGGACAACTGACATAACGTTTTTTAATGGGGAAAACTGTTATGTCAACAATAACACAGATGAACACGCAACAATATGTAATCCAGCAAGAAAAATGAAAATGAAAATTGGCGATAACTCATATTATACAAACAATAATTATGATAATGGGATATTCCCTGTGCCAATCCAAGCCTTTATGGAACGCTCAAAGCCCTTGAGAGACTTTTATAATAATTATAAACATAATATCGTTATGTTTGTTTACGCCAGTGAATCAACCAAACTTAAGTTTTGGCAAACATCCATGTTTCAATTTCTTACATTTGCAATAGGTGTTTATCTAGCTCCAATAACTACACTTGTGTCATTGTCTGCTTCATCATTGCTTAACAATAGTGATATTGGTGATAGGACTAAACTTTACATACAAATTGCCATAATAGCTTATGGAGCTTATTCATATTCAGGATCAACGATAACAACAACAATTAATTATGCCTTATCAGCAAACAAGATGTATTTGCTCATATCACAATATCAAATAGCTCATAATATAGAGGAATACAACAAGAAAACACGAGAATTACAAGAACAACTAACAAACAATAATGATGGAGTTAGAATATATATGCCTTTTGAAAACATTGATGAATTTTATAAAATGTCAATAGGCGAATATGATTATGATTACGATAAATATTTTAAACTATAGAAAAGGAACAATATGAATAAAGAGCAAATCCAAATATCATATCAGGAAGCATCAGAATACAAAAGTGAGCTTAATAAAAAGATTCAGGAATGGTTGGATCTATACGATGGAAAGCCATTAGGAAACGAAGTTGATGGCAGAAGCAAGATAGTATGGAAACTTATCAAAAAACAAGGTAAAACATTATCGGCAAATCTTGCCAAACCTTTCCTGTCTTCGGCGAATATAGTTTCCTTAGAACCAAGAACCAAAAATGATGTCATTAAAGCAAAGATAGACGAAAAACTTTTAAACTATTTCTGGGATAAAGAGTTTAACAAGGTTAAGTTTATAAACACTCTTACTGACATTCCAGTAAAAGAAGGGACAGCTTTTATATACATTTCTTGGGATAAAGAGGTTGTAAAAAACGAACAGACTGTCTCAGTTCAAGATCCAAGCGTTCTAAACAGATTTGTTCAAAAAGGGGCTAAAGTAACTCAAACTGAAGATGGAAAACATAAAATAACTTTTGAGAAAGTTATTAGAAACAGACCTCACTCTCAGATAATTCCTAATGAAGATATTTTTACAGATCCAACAGCTTACAGTATAGACGAATGTAGATATATAATAGTTAGGTATCCTACAACAAAAGAGGACTTATTATCAGACCCAATCTATAACAAAGAAACGGTTGAAAAGTTTTTCAGTAAACAGAGTCACACTGTTGGTTCTGAATCAGCAGATGATTTACACAACAGAGATTTGTGGCGACTAGATGAGGAAGATAACAAAGATAAGAACCAAGACAAAATCTATGTATATGAATACTGGTATAGAGAGAAAGGGAAAATTAAAATCAAATTCTTTTTGTCAAGCTCTACAACAGATGTAGAGGTTATTGGTTCTAAAGACTATGACTTTAACTGGTATCCTTTTGTAGAAGTTCCTCTATTTGACAAAGAGTTCTCAATCTGGGGCGATGCTTTAGCTGAGCTGATAGCCGATGAGCAAAAATTTATGACTTCTATTGTTAGGGGTGTTATTGACAATATGTCTATGTCAAACAACGGAACCAAGTTCGTTAGAAAGGGGGCTTTAGATGCTATTAACTACAAAAGACTTATGAGTGGGCATCCAGTTGTAGAAGTTAACGCTACTGGCGTTCCTTTAAATCAGGTTGTAGTGGATGGGCATTTTAATGAATTACCATCAAGTGTTTATAATATGCTACAAATCATAGAGAACCAAGCAGAAGGATTAACAGGTGTAAATAAAACTATGACTGGTATCTCTGGGAAAGAACTCAACTCACCAGCTTCTAACTTCCAGTCTATGATGAGTCAAGCCCAGGTTAGACTTTTAATGTTTACAATCAACATTCAAGACGGATTAAGAAGAGTATTCTGTAAATGGTTACAAATGATGATGAAATATTTATCTGATGAAGAGATAGAGAAAATAACAGGAATAAACATTCCTGAACTCAAAGCTAAAGAAACAATGAAACTGGCTAAAGAGTTTGGTGTAGACGAATTACCTGAAGACGTTAAACAAAAAGCTATGTTGTTAATAGCTAAAGAGGTTGAAGATATGTTTAACAGAAGCGACAGTAAATACGACATTAAATTCAGAGTTGGAACAGACGGATTGAAGTCTATTAAAATTAATCAAATCAACATGCTTATGCAGCAGGCTGGTTCTTTAGTTCAAGCTGGAGCTTGTCCACCAGACGTAGTTCAGAAATTGTTAGCTAAGCTTACAGAACTTCTTGAATATCCTGAATTAGCCGATGAGATAGCAAACTATCAACCTCAACCAGATCCAATGGCTCAACAAATAGCTCAAGCTCAATTAGCTAAAGAAATGGCTGAAGCTAAAAAATCTGAAGCATTGGCTCAAAACGCTTTGGCAAGAACCAAGCAGACAGAGGTTAAAGCTCAGAAAGAAGCTCTTAGCGTTGATGCAGATATAGCTAACAAATACGCTGACGTATTAAACAAAGTAAAGGATAAAAATGAATAGAGAATCTATTTTTAGACTTTTGGAAAATGAAGATTTTAAAGAAATCATTATAGACAGGTATCTTGGTTCTGATATCCAAGATATCGTCTTTAATGAGAATTTAGATAACGAAATAGTTAAAGATAAGCTAAAAGCAAGACAAAATTTAAGAGCTTACTTTGATGGGCTTATAAATTCTGCTACAATTAGCGAAGAAGACTTACCAAAAATAAAAGGAGAGTAAAACATGGAAAAAGAGTTAAACACTTTGGCTACTCCTGTTCCTGATACAGAACTGGACGCTAATGAGACTCTTGGTTCTGATGAAAACACTTTAGAAGAGCCGACAGCTCAAAGCGAAGAAAACAGCATTCCTCAGACAGAGGAAACTGATACTGAAGAAATCCAAACTGAAGAAAATCCTCAAACAGAGGAAAAAGACGAATATGACGAAATCTGGGATAAAGACTTAGAAGAAGTAGATCTTAAAGATCTATCTCAACCAGAATCAAAACAAGATGAGGAATCTTTAGAAGAAGAACCAACAGAAGAAGAATCTCAAAAAGAAACAGAGGTTGGTTCTGAAGAAGAAGAAAAAGAACAGCCTAACGGCGTTGTAATAACCAGACCTCTTAAATACAGAGGTAAAGAGATTTGGGTTAAGACTGAAGAGGAAGCTATTGAACTTATGCAGAAAGGTTTGGATTATTCATTTAAGATGAACAAAATCAAGCCTCTAAGAAATATAGCTTCCATCATAGAAGAATCTGGTTTAGAACCAGAGGATGTTAAAGCCTTAGCTGATGCTAAACAAGGCAAAGCTGAAGCAATCAAATACCTTGCTAATAAATTTGGTATAGAAACGGAATATGAAGACGATATCTTCACAGAAGAAGAACCAACAGGTGAGGAATACAAACCAGAGGTTCAACAGGAAGATCCTATAAAAGAGTATTACTCAGACTTAACGAGAAGAGATCCTGAATTAGCAGGAAAAGTATCTAAAGTCTGGGATACTCTTGATGAGACTTTCAAGGTTGAGCTATACAATCCTGAAGTATTCCCTGCATTCGTTGGTTCTGTACAAACAGGAGAATTTGAAAAAGTACTGCCTGAGGCAGTTAAGATAAAAGCTCTTAATCCTGCTTTAAGCTGGATACAGGCTTATCAATATGCTGTTCAGAACGTTGGTTCTATTGAGAATAAACCTCAGGAACCAAGCTCTGTGGTTAAACCTAAAAGACCACAAAAACAAAGAAAAAGACAAAAAACAATCGAAGAAACTTACGATGAGATTTGGAATAACAAATCTCTCGAAGAATTAGAAAAAGAAATATTCGGATAAGGAGATAAACAATGGCAACAGTTACTTATGGAACACAAGGTTCAGGATTAGGCGCAAAACAACAAGCATACGTTGATAAATTAATGGCTACTGAAGTAGCACAAAAAACAATCTTTGATAAATTTGCTACAATCCAAAAAGCATTACCTCAAAATAACGGAACCAAGATTACGTTCAGAAAATGGGTTCCAATGAAAGATTTAATGTTAGCAAATAGCATTTACACAAACTATACAGAAAATGATGTAGCCAATGGAGAGGGAATTGCTACGCTAGTTAATAAAAACGCATATCAAGATTTCATTCTTCCAGAAGGAAGTTCAGGAACAGAAAAAGGGCAAATGAAAGTTGTAGAACAATCAACAGATGTGTTTCCTATTGGGGCATTTATGACTGTAACTGAAGAGGTTAAAACATTCCATGATATGTATACAATTTCTGAAAACGTTAGACAATATAGTGATGTTGCGTCTCTTATTATTGATGGTTTTTATAGAGATATTATGATTAATGCTGCTGGACATCTTGTTGATATTACAGGAAACACTAGCCCTGATGACAATGCTACAAGTGGTTCTATGTCTAAAGCAATTAGAAAAATCTCTCTACAGTTAAGACTATCTGGTGCTAAATATGTAAGCTCTATTCTTGCATCAAGCCCTAACTACAAAACAGAACCAGTATGGGCAAGATACATTGGTATTGTTAACACACTAGCTGGTGATGCTTTAAGAGACAACCCTGATTTTATTCCACTTGAAAAATACGCTACTGGTTCTGTAAAACCTTTAGAGGGTGAAATCGGTATGCTTAAGGACGTTAGAATTATTGAAAACGAAAACATGCTTATTGAAGAAGACAGCGGAACATATACAGGATATATGTTAATTCTTGGTAAAGAGCATACAGCTAACATTCCTGTAAGAGGTAAAAAAAGAATTGAAGTAATCGTTAAAGGATTAGGACAAAACGGTGACGATCCCCTTAACAGAGTTGCTACTATTGGATGGAAATCTTGGTTAGGTGCTTCAACTATTTACCCTGAAAGACTTGGTTTAGTTAAATTCCATTTTGACGTTTAATTAAACAGTGAGAACCCTTAGTTGGTTCTCACGATTTAGTTAAATTAAAAAAAACAAAAGGAGAATTTATGGCAAAAGCTAAATCACAAGACGGTAAAGTTAAAGTCATAGTTAAACCAGCAACAGATAATGCTGATAGAGAAGGTTTTGTAAAAGTTAATGGGAAGATTATCCCTTTTGATATTCCTGTGATAGTGACTGAAAACGATGTTAAAGCTATTGAAAGAATCAAAGAACCAAGAAGGGTTAATAGCAAAACAGATCCAAGAGTTATCATGGAACAGTTGAGAATCTCTCAAGAAAAAGCTAACAGGATAGCAAGATTACAGGAAAAAGAAAATCTTAATGCATCTGTTAGATATGTAAACAAATATTTCGTAAAAGTTGTTTAAACAATAGAACCACTCTGTTGGTTCTATGATTTAGATAACTTATAAACTCTACAAAGGAACAAAGATGGGACAAATATGCGATGCAAACGGAAGCTGCTACACCACATTAGCTAATATAAATACTGAAGTAAATCCCTTTGTAACCAATACTAACTTATTAACACAGAACCAAACAACTATGTTGCCAACACCACAAGTTGCTAATACGGTATTTAATCAAGACTACTATTATCAACAACAACATCCTGAATATGCACTATTAAGTAAAATGTCTGAAAATCAATATGCACAGCAAAACAGTTTTGAGAACAAATACCTTAAACCTCTAAACACAGGAATATCAACTCTTGGTACACTTGGTTCTTTATACTTAGGCTTTAAACAATACGGATTAGCTAAAAAACAATTAGGAATAGCAGAAGAACAATGGAAAAGAACCAAGCAGGAATTAGACAGAATACAAAATGTTAGAAAAAAACTTACAGACTCATACATGAACTCTTAAAGGAATCAACATGCGAAACCCATATATGGAAGCATTAGCACAGGGCGGTTCTGTAGCTAATCAAGGAATGGCACAAGCCTCTAACACGTTAAACTCAGTAGCTAATATATTCAACTCTTCAGCTTCTCTTGCTCTTAAAATGAATGCTCTATTAGAACAGGAAGAAGCAAGGAAACAACAGGAATTATTGCAAACAGCACAGTTTATGCATAATGTTCAACAAGATGAATTTATGAACAAAATGAAAGAGAAACGATTTGAGTTAGATAGGCAAAGAGCAGAATCAAGTATTAATTATCAGAACACCTTATCAGACACTATAAAAGAAAAACAAAACGTTTTATCTTCTCTTCAAGAGAAAGGTATCAGACTTGGCTCTGACGGACTATATCATTCAAGCGATGGTTCTATATATGAACCAACAGCTGTTGAAGCAAGCCTGTTAAATTATAAGCCGCCTAAACAAGCTCAATTAAAACCTTCAGAGCTAACGGGAATAAACGCTATTAACTGGGTTAAGAACAACAACGCAATAATAGACTATAAAACAGGAAAAGTGTTCAATAAAAATACAGGAAAAGAAATATCTCAGGTTCCTATAGATGTGTTAAAATATTATGAACTTGACAAATACAAACTAACCAATAAAACTGGAAACACACTTGGTTCTTTAAAAGATCCAACAACTCTATCTAACGTTCTTCCTGAGATTAGTAAAATATACATGAGCGATATGAACCCTTATGAGAAAATAGCAAAAATGAATGAAGTAAGCACGGCTAATGGGATCAACCTTTCAACGTTAGCATTGGCCACAAAGAAAACAAATCCAGAGCTATATGGATACATAGTGGAAACAACAAAGGACGCTTACAAACAAGCGTTGCTTGACGGGAACACAAAAATCGCTAACGAACTTGGTTCTCAGTTAAATGCCATAAACCCTAAAGCATTAAAAGAAGCTGACAATGACATAAAAGTTGATTATACGGTAAAAACAAGTCTCATTCCCGAAATAATAGAAAACTCTAAAAAGTCTGACAATGAGAATCTATGGGGTGGAAGCTTTTTCTTAACAGAAAAGTTTAGTAAAGAAGAGCTTACTTCGATGTTAAAAGAAAAACCTTATCTTGCATTAATGGTAGGCTTGACAAATGATATTAACAGAGAAGCCACGTTATTCAATTTTTCAAGATGGTTTAAGACATCCAAAAAAGCAACTCTCTCAAATATGATAAGCAAAGATTTGGGGCTTGATCCAATAGATTTTGACTTCTTATCAAAAGAAGGAATAATATCCAAAAAAACAATAGAAGAAATGCGAGAATTAGCAAATCAATATAATAACACATATATAGATTCAATGTTTAATTCTTCATATAGTGACAGTCCTATCAAAGACGACACAGACATACTATCGGCACAGCCTTCTTTAGACACGAGAACCACTGTTCCAACATTAAATACAATACAGGACTTTTCAAATAAAGAATTAAGAACAGATATTAATAAATATAATAAGTCAAAACAAAGACTGGTCCAGCTATTTAAAAAAGACAAATTGGATGTAGCATACAAAAAAGTCCAAGATTATTTAAGGCAAAGATATGCTCATTATATAACATATGGAAACTTAGACCCTAAGACAGCCTATAAAAACGCAAAAGAAGAGACATTTAAACATTTTGACAAAAAAACTCTTGGAAAAGCATTATTATTCACATACTTTATGATAAAAAAAGAACAAAACAATATAAATAAATAAGGAATTCATATGGCTAAAAACGTTCTTCAAAACGCCTTCTTCGATGCTGTCTCAGAACTTTCAGAAGAAGAAAAGAAAAAAACAACTGAAGCCTTCAAAGAAAACGCAAATCCTAAATTATCAACAATTCAAAAAACGCTTCTTCCTATAGCACAATTCACTTCAGGACTAAACGCTTTGGCTTCTTCACTATCAGGAACCATAACACCTGAACAAGTAGAGGCAAATCAAATAATACAATCACAGGAAACATCAGGTATTCCTGAATTTGTCGGAAACTTCGCTCTTGGGTTAGGGACTTTTAAAGTCTCTTCTCTTGCCGTAAGCTCTTTATTAAAAAATAAAACATCTTCTGTTCTCCTAAAAGAGCTATTCGCAATAAGTGCGGACTCAACGCTAAATGCTGTTCCTCTTTCGTTGGAACCAACGACAAACGGAAAAGATGTAAGAATAAATAAAGATGTTTTGTTGGCTAACGAGGTTGCTATGACAGGTATGGCATTGCCTTTTGTTGCAAGAGACGTAGTCAAATCAAAACAAAACATTCCTACACTTGGCTCTAAGTTAAAAACAGATAAAGAAGAAAAAACAATAGATAAAGCAAAAAATCTTTTCAAAAACCTTAAAGAAAAATCTAAACAAAAAAGAGAGTCTGTTTTCGGTGAACCAACAAGAGATATGATAGATTTTGATAGCAATGGAAAAGCTGTATATAATAAATTCACATTACCTAAAGAAGTTGGCTCTAAAGAAGAATTATTTAAAGACCTGAAAAATAATCCTAACTCATTCTTAGAAAAAGCAAAATATGTCTTAATGCATAATAAAGAAACATTTTTTGATGATATCAAAATAAACAAGAACCAACCTACTGGTGGTGAGACAATAAAAGACGGTGATAAAACTATCTTATCTATAAACCCTGACAAAATTAAAAATCCTGATGATTTGATTGATGTATTGGATCACGAGGGAACTCATAGCAAGACATTTGAAAACTCAAATATAGAACCAACAGATACATTGTTACACGAGTTTACAGCTTATTCGTCCAACATTATAAAAGATATAGAGGAAGGAAAAACAGATAAAGCCAAAGAAAAGCTAAACCTGTTTAAGCAATATTCTGACAAGGCTGAACAATTAGGTTATCCAAAAGAAGATGGACAAGGGCTGTACAATTTATTAGATTCCTACATTAAAGAACCAACAGAGAAGAATAAAAACAAAATAACAGGATTGTTATCAGATATAAACAAAGAGCTTGGTTCTCAAAAAGATATGGTTGATTTTGTTGATAACAAACCAAAATATATTGATACAGGATTATCAGAATATGATAAAAAAATAAGAGCCAAAGAGTTTAGACAAGCATTAAAAACAGGAAACACAAAGTATATTAAAGAAACGTTAGAAGATATACTTGATACTGACATTCCTAACTTTACACTTGGTTCTAAAACTGAATACAGAAATGGAAGACTGACTATATCCAAAAACTCTAACCTGAGAGCAATTGTCAGAAGAATGGATGATATTATTACAACATTAAAAACAAACAAAAAATATGGAAACGATAATATTGTTTCATTCGTAAACAGAGTTCTTAATAAGAAAGAACTAACAAAGGTTGATAATAAAAAACTATCCAAACTAAACAATGACATAATAGATATGCAAGAAGGGAAACTTTCTATAAACGAAGAGAAAGCTAAAAATAATGAGCTTTACAAAGAATATAAGAAACTTTCTCATGAAGATGTAGTAGATGCTTATGGAACAATAAAAGACTTCACAGAAGGCAAGACAGGCATAAATAAAGACAAATTAATAAAAGCTCTTCATATTTATGAACTTCACAAAAAGATGAGAAACTTTGAAAAAGAAGAACCAACGAGTATCGGTTCTAATGATTTAAAAGACTCAGATCCTTTTGAAAATGACATATTAAAACAGGTTTTAGACAAAGATTATCCTTATATGGATGAAAAAGATAGAACCACATTGGTTTCTCTTGGCAGGGAAGAAGGAAATACCGTAAATCCTAAAATAGATAAGAAAAGACTTTATAACGATTTCACAAAAAAACTAAATGCTTTCATCTTTAACGACATAGACGAAGTGGGCTTAACTTTAAGAGAAAAACTGAAGCATAGAATAACTGAATTTTACAAAGAAGAATTAAAAAGAAAAAATAAAAGGCTAACAAATAAACAAATTGAAAATATCATCAAGGATGACCAAAAGAAAATAGATGAAATAGTGAAAATAGGAATCCAGAAACACTTAAATAAAATTAAAGATGAGTTTAAAGAGATGCCTTCAGAATTTGCATATTTCAAAGTAGAATCAACAGGTGAAGTGACGATAGATAAACTGAATGTCTCAAGATTAGAAAAAGATATTGACACTTTAAAGCCTCAGCAAATATTAAAAGACGAAAAGCTATTATCTAAACTTGAGAGAAAAGAAGCTAAGATTGCAAAAGATCTTGGAGAGAAACTTGGTTCTAACAAGAGAGAATATGGAAATAAAAGAATTTTATCGGAAAAGAAAAAACAAGACGTTAAAAAACCAATAAAAGAAAAAACAGAAAAAACCGAAAAACCTTCCAAGAAACAAACCTCTAAAAAACAGCATAAGAACAACGTAAAACAACAAAAAAAAGAAATTAATACAGAAACACTAACCAATATAAACAACTTAGTAGAAACCATTAAAAAAAGCTCTGATGAGTATATAAATAAAAGATATGACATGAATATAGCTCTTACAGAGAATGTAAGAAAAAAACTCAAAGAATCTTATCTAAAAATTCACTCTGCAATAAAATCATCTAAAGAACCAAGGTGGAAAAAGATTAAATACAATGAATCTATAGCATATGAAAACCTAAAGAACAACATAAAAAAATATGGAACCACTGATATGAAAAAACTAACCGAAGTAGCTGGTGGTTCTGAAGATTTGCACTTATTGGCATTAATCCACGAAACAATACACAACATAAAACCTGACTTTCCAGAAGAAAAAGTAATCCAATATGCAAACCTTTTAATGTATAAAATGCTAAAAGATTTTCCTGAACTAAAAGAAAGATGGGCTATAAGAAAAGAGTTTGAGGATTTCTTAAAGCTATACATGAAAAAACAAAAAATAAAAGAATCAGAAAAAGAGAGTTTAAGAAATGCATACACAATGCTGTTAGGCTTTACTTATGTTAATAAAGATCTAAAAGATATTCTGTTTGGTTCTCAATCTTTATGGAAAAGAGTAGAAGCCTTGGAAAACAAATTCAAAGAAAACGTATTAAATAGATTGTATAATGAAATAAAAAATACAGAACTTTACAAAAAAGCAAAAGACTATCTTGAAAACGACATGCCTACAGCAGTAAAAGAAGTGTTGTTTGAAGCAAACATTTTAGAACCAACAGAGTCTGTTAAGAAACTACAGGAACTAAAAGAAAGATTCCTAAATGGAACCAACCTGTTCAAGTCAGCTGGTTCTAAATTGATTAAGAAGTTAGAGACAGATTATTCTAAAGACGAACTAAAAACAATAACAAAAAGCGGTTTATTACAGCTTAGAACAATTCTTAAAGATTTAAGAGGTAAAGAAATATCAACAGAAGATTTAATCAATCTCATCAAATCTGATGAATATAAACTTTCAAAACTGAACGAAACACAAAAATATTTCATAAAACATTCAACAGAGTTTAAATTCACAGATGGAACAAAAGCAAAAGAAAAAGCGTTCTCTTATGATACTTTCAGAAAGAACCAACGGAAGATTGGGTTGAGTTTTGATAACTTTGCCTTATTCAGAGCAAGATATATTCTTGAGAAAAATGGATTGTTGGATAAATTAGACAAAGAATCTTTAAAACAGTTTATAGACTATTACAACGAATTCTCATCAGAAGTTATTAACACAAAGTCTTTAATCTTAGGATACGAGCCATACATAATCAAAGGTTTAAACAGATTAAGATTTGCCTTCTCTGAAGAGGAAGCAATCAAATTAAAAAAGGAAGGATACAGGGAAGTATCAGAAGGGTTGTTTGTGGTTCCTCATAATGAAGAAGAGTTTGTGTCTCAATTAACAATAAGCAAATCATTTAGAAAAAGAACAGGTTTAAATAGAATATTCAACACAAACTCAAATGAATATAAAGACTTTATTAAAAGCGATTTATACAAAAAGAACAAAGATCGTTTAGTCTTTCTTCATAAAGACAAAGACATAATTGAAGTTTTATATATTCCTGAAAAAACGCATTTTAAAGAGGTTTACTTTGAATCAGAACCAACGGAGATCTTACATCATATGCTTGGTTCTGTAATAGATAAAGCTATGTTCAAAAAACTCATCAGGAACAAAGTATATAAAGAATCTCTAAAAGAGATAGTTTCTTTTGAAAAAGAAAAAGGATTTGTTAAGGCTACTAAAGAACAACAAATTCTATTAGAGTCAATCTTTAAAGACGAAATAAAAGATATGCGTATCTCAAAAGGAAAAGACGTTAAAGTTCAATTCTATGTAGATAAGACATATAAGAATATGCTTCTTTATAAACATTTTGAATTTAAAGATGAAAAACTAAATACTATCTATCAGATTTATACATCTCTAATAAAGAGATTGAAAGGTAACGCTACTTACAAAAGTGCCACGGCATTTGCTTCAGCTACATTCAGTGGAATAACAGGATTGGTTTCCCTTGGTGTTAATCCTAAATACGTTCCAAAACTGATAATACAAACAGTAAAAGAATGGAAAGAATGGCAAAAGTTTGAGAACAAATTTAATGAGATACTATACAAACATGGATACAATAGGGCAAGAGAATATCTAAGAACCGTTAAAAAGAATAATGTGTTTGCTGAAATATTCTATGACGGAAAAATAGGGAATCTATCTTCTGATATTGAAATCCTGTTTGGTTCTACTAAAGATGAAAAAGCTCTTTACCAAGGTTTGAAATCTTTGGATAAAAAATACGGAACCAACAATGCTGATAAGATAATTAAAATGATTAAAACGGGGTTGTTGGATAAAGAAACAATCATAGGACAATATTTGGTTAACTATTACTCAAATATAGACTTATTTACCAGAGCTTCTGCTTATAAATATTTAAAAGTAAACTATGGTAAAGAAAAAGCCATAGAAATGATAAATAATCTATTCGTTGATTTTAAAAAAGAACCAATAGGATGGATAAGGGATATTGAGAATAGTGGCGTTCCTTTCTTAGTGTTTATGCTTAGAATGCAAGGTGGTATCATTAAAACAGCAAAAGAGAAACCTTTTACTATGGCAATGATAGTTGGAATGTATTTTGCATTAGCAGACGAAAGAAACGATGATTATTCTAAGAATGGAATAAGGATAGACAGTTGGTTCTTACATAGAACGTTAATGGATCCATTGACATTTAAGTTATCTGTTTATAACCAGATAATACATGGACATATTTTCAAAGAAGCAGAACAGATGATTCTTCCAAAAGAATATTTATTAATTTATAAAGCTATACAAAATCAAGAACCAACGGAGGCAATAGGAATATATACTAAATAGAATCGAGTAAATCTTTATATTTGTAGCCAAACATTCTTATTTTTCTAAAAGCGGAATTTTCTATTTGCCTTACCCTTTCTCTCGTAACACCCATTATATATCCTATCTCATCAAGAGTTAAACCTGTAAGACGATTTTCTGGATATTTATATCCTTTCTGTTTTAAGCATTCTATCATACCATCATATGTTTTATGACGCCTAAAACATTTGGAAGCTTCAATAATTATTTCATCATATTGTTTATTTTTCATAGTTTAACTCCTTTTCAAACCTTCTCTTTGCCTTATAAGCCACTTTGTAATCACACCCTACGATCTCTGCTATTTTATAAGCACTAGCATTTGGATATAACTTAAAATATTCTATACACTTTCTTGTTTTAGAACCATCTTTGATTTTAGCATTGGCTCTCCATAAGTCATAAATATTATGATATTTTAAAACTTCAACAAGATCTGAAAATCTCATTCTTACTTTTTCAGCTACTTTAGTAAGATTGTAATTATGTCCTTCAAGTAAACTAATTAGTTTATTTTTAAAACTTTGTTCTTTCCAAAAATTACGTTTTCTTCTTTTGATTCTTTTTTTGTCAAGAGAAGCCCCTATTCTTGAAACACTTTCTTTGTTTAATCCCACAATATCAGCGATTTGCTGATTAGAAAATCCAACTTTTCTTAACTCCAAAACTCTATTAGCTCTATGTTTTTCCATAGAAAAACCATAATAATTCATCATTCCTCTAATTGTAGTAATTGATTCCCTTGACTTAGTCAGTTCGTTATACTTCAGAACCAACTCTTTGTATGAGTAAAGATTATATTCCTCAATTAAAGACAAAACATACTCAAAAGCTTCCTTTGTATATTTCATTTTTAGTCCTTTCTTATGAAGA
>Ga0256838_1000172_pt1 | contig 45293 bp, 53 predicted proteins | sample 4571419metaG_FD_185978 | JGI IMG/M metagenome (GOLD analysis project Ga0256838, IMG submission 185978) | Hydrothermal vent microbial communities from Guaymas Basin, Mexico - 4571-419 | ecosystem: Environmental > Aquatic > Marine > Hydrothermal vents | place: Mexico: Guaymas Basin | collected... | reverse complement strand
CAAATCGCAGGGGAACTTTGTATTTATACGAATACTAATATTACTATTTTAAAATTAGAGGAGGATAAATAATATGGCGGAAATGACTCCAAAAGAAATTGTAAAATATCTTGACGAATATGTCGTAGGACAAAAAGATGCTAAAAAAACAATCGCTATAGCTCTTAGAAACAGATATAGAAGAATGAAACTTCCAAAAGAATGGCAAGATGATATTCTGCCTAAAAATATTATGATGATAGGGCCTACTGGTGTTGGAAAAACCGAGATTGCCAGAAGAATGGCAAAAATGATGAAAGTTCCGTTTGTAAAAGTAGAAGCTAGTAAATATACGGAAGTCGGATTTGTCGGACGTGATGTAGAGAGTATGATTAGGGATTTGGTAAATAATTCTATGAATTTAGTCAGAGCCGAAATGGAAGAAAAGTCAAAAGAGCAGATAGAAGAAGATATAATTAATGAAATCACTAAAAAACTCATTCCTCCTCTTCCGAAAAATGCTCCTGAAGAAAAACAAAAAGAATATGAGCATACTTTCAATAAAATGAAAGAAAAAGTAAAAAAAGGTGAAGTAGATCATCTTAAAATAACCGTGGAAGTTGATGAAGATATGGGAATGGATGATAACTTACCTCCTGAAATGGTGAAAGCTCAGGAAAGTATTGTAAAAATCATAGGGATTTTCAATAAAAATAAAGAAAAAAAAGAAGTAACCGTTAAAGAAGCAAAAGAACTTTTAAGAAGACAGGCGGCTGAGAAGTTTATTAATAAAGAAGAACTGAAAAAAGAGGCGATAAAAAGAGCTGAAAACGGTATTATTTTTATAGATGAAATCGATAAAATCGCAGCAACCGGCAATACTCGTCAGGACCCTAGTAAAGAGGGAGTTCAACGGGACTTGTTACCTATTGTAGAAGGTTCTACCGTAAATACAAAATACGGCTACGTAAATACTGATCATATTTTGTTTATCGCCGCGGGTGCTTTTCATGTAAGTAAGCCGAGTGATTTAATCCCTGAACTTCAAGGTAGGTTTCCTTTAAGAGTTGAGCTTCAAAGTCTTGATGAAGAAGCGTTGTATCAAATTTTAACCAGACCTAAACATTCTTTAATCAAACAATATCAAAAACTTCTTGAGGTTGAGGGAGTTGATTTGAAATTTGATGAAGAGGCTTTAAGGGAAATAGCAAGATATGCTTATTTAGCAAATGAAAAAACAGAAGATATAGGCGCAAGACGTCTGCATACCGTAGTGGAAAAGGTTCTTGAGGATATTAATTTCAATGCCGACGAGTATAAAGGACAGGAATTTATAGTTACGAAAGAATATGTAAAAGACAGACTCGAAGATATTGTTGATAATGAAGAAATAGCTAAATACATTTTATAAGGAAAAAAATGCCAAAAAGCGGATTTGTAGGAATTTTAGGAAAACCGAATGCCGGGAAATCCACTCTTCTTAATTGGCTTTTGGGAGAAAAAATCGCTCTTGTTTCTCCAAAAGCCAACGCAAGCAGAAAAAGAGTAAATGCGATAGTGATGCATGGTGATGATCAGATTATCCTTTTAGATACTCCGGGACTCCATGAAAAAGAAAAACTGTTAAACAAATTTATGTTAAAAGAAGCGTTAAAAGCATTGGGAGACAGTGATTTAGTTCTTTTTTTGGCGGATGTAAGAGATGATTTGGACGGTTATAAGTGGTTTTTGGAATTAAATAAAAAAAATATACCTCATATTGTTGTATTAACAAAAACTGACCTTGTGAGTGATGAGGAAGTTCAAAAGAAAATAGAAGAGTATAAATCGTTGGGAAAAGCTCTTGCCGTTATACCTATCAGTGCCGTTGAAGGTAAAGGAAAAGAAGAATTGTTAAATGAAATTGTAAAACATTTGCCGGAGCATCCTTATTATTACGATCCGGAAATTATTTCGACCGAGCATATCAGGGATATTTATAAAGAGCTTATAAGAGAAGCGCTTTTTGAAAAACTTGGGGATGAACTTCCTTATGAAACGGATATTTTAATAGATAAAATTGAAGAGTTTGACAATCTTGATAAAATTTATGCTACAATTATCGTAGAGAGACCGAGCCAAAAGGGTATGATCATTGGTAAAAAAGGTCGCAAAATAAAAGAAATAGGCATGTATGCCAGGAAGCTTTTAGAACAATTCAGCGGGAAAAAGATTTATCTCGAGCTTTATGTGAAAGTTGTTCCGGGTTGGAGCAAAAACAAAAAAATGCTCGAAGAATTAGGATATGAGGTTGATTAATGAAAAAGGGAATAAAAAAAGAGAAAATCCAGGAACTTTTAAATTCTATTAAATCTGAATTTAGATATATAAAAAAATATAATTATGATATAGACGAAGTAGTAGGTGTCAAAGGTAAAGATAGATATATTCTTTATACGAAGAAAAAACTTATTAGGATTTACAGAGGGTCTTTAAAATCAACTCCTCTTTTATGTTCTTATATTCCTATAGATAAAGCGATATTTTATAGTTTCGAAATAGAAAAATCAGTTTTGGAAAAGGTTGATTTAAAAAGTTATATCGAAACTAAAGTTTATGAAGAAGCAGGTGTTGAAGAGACGCAGGAATACGAAATTAAGTATAAAGTCGTTGAAAAATTAAAAGATGACAAGCATGCCGTCGTTGAAACGGTTATCGTGTCTGTAGAAGATTTAACGAAAGAATTCAAGTATATTTTAAAAGAAGCGGGATATATCGATTATATTAGTTTTCCGGCTTTTTCTTATAGAGCTTTGTATGAAGAAGGTATCTTAAAAAAAGGAAACGATTTATTTGTAGTGTTTTTATATGATAAAATCTTTTTAACTTTTTATTCCGAAGGTGAACTTGTATATATGAATACTTTGGCTGAAGGATTAAATAAAATTTATCAGTCACTTTCGGAATTAAAAATTAAAGGTTTCGACTACGAGCTCTTTAAAAAGCTTTTATTAAAAAAAGGTCTTTCTATAGGAAAATATTCATCCAATGAATTGTTGGTTTTAGAAATAATAAAGAAAAATTTTTCGAATATTGCGAATATTATTATAGATGAAATAAATAAATTTAAACAAAAATACAATATAGAGGATTTAGATAGAATATTTGTTACTTCTGAATACGGAGATATAGAAGAAGCTGACGAATATCTTCAAAACGTATTGGGATTAGAAGTAAAAAATTTTGAATTTTATGAAAAATATAATCTTGACAGACTTCCGGTTGATCCTTTCTTATTTCTTGCTATGCTTGAAACTCATTATGCCTATAAATATAACGATCAAAGATATAATTTTTCTAAATTTTTAAGAAAACCGACTTTCTTTTACAGACCGAGCGGGATATTAATTTTAACTGCGATTATTTCCGTATTAATTTTGGGAGCTTATCCTTTATATCTTTATTTAATCGGATTAAATTTCGAAATGAAAAATAAAGAACTTTCAAAAGAAATTGATAAATTAAATTCTAAAAAAATTCAATTACAAAAACAGATGTTTGCGTTACAGTCAAAAGATAAACAACTTACTAAAGAGATAGAAGAAAATCAAAAAGAAGTAAGAAGAATTCAAAAATTCATAGAAGAAGTATATAAATTTAAATTTTCATATCTTCCTAAATCTCAAGAAATAGTCGATATTACTTATCTCATGAATAAAAATAAAGTTTATGCCAAAATTATTGAATATAAAAAAGGTTTATATACTATTAAATTATTTTCTTATCATGAATCTGATATTCCGAATCTTATAAAAGATTTAGCGGATAACGGTTTTTCAGTTGATTTTGACGAAATTGTTTATAAAGAAGGGAAATATAATTCTGAGATTAGGATAAAAGAATGAAAAGTTTTGATAGATTAGATAGTTATTTTTATGAAAAAAATAAAAAAGATTTTATATATTTAATTATTCTTACCGTATTTTTAATCGGATTTATTATTTATTATTTTTTATACCCTGTAGTAGTTAATTATAAAATAAAAGAGGAAAAAAGATATTCGAATCTTACAAATCAATATCATATGTTAAATACTTCCATAAGAGTATTACAGACAAGAATTTCGGTTTTAAATAAACAAATTAAGCAAAAACAGAGTAAAGTTGCCACTCTGAAAAAACAGAAAATGTTTTATACCGAGTTGGCAAATTTATTGGATTTTGCCGAATTTGATCAGTATAAATGGGCGAATCTTGTAAGAGAGACTGTAAGAGATGCTAAAAATAAAGGAATGGAAGTAAAAAAAGTAGAAAATGAAATTTTTGACGTTAATACTACAAAAAAAACAAAAATGCCTGAAATTGTAAAAAGAATGGATATCGGAATAGAATTGGTGGGTAAATATAAAAATTTTATTTATTATTTATACAATTATGAAAACAGAAAAGAATTAATAAGGGTAAAAGAGATGAAAATTACGTCACCTTCGACTTTTTACATTAAATTTTCCGTATATGGATATGACAGATGAAAAAAATAATATTAATTATGGGATTTTTTCTATTTTTACTTGCTCAAGACGATAAATATCTTACATTTGTAAATAAACTGGTTAATTATAATTTCGAATTAAGAAATGTTGAAGACAGAACGGCACCTTTTGAAATAAAAATTATAAATAAATCAAAAGGACAAAATATTCAAAAACTGTTAGTAAAAAAAGTTAAAATTGATTTACTTTCGATATTTAATAATCAGGCATATGTAAAAGTGGATGAATATTTAGGTGATCAGCTTATAAAAACACAAAAAAAATGGATAAAGGTCGGTGATAAAATTTATAATTGTAAATTAGCTAAAATTACGATAGACAAAGCGGTTTTTAAATGCGGTAAAAAAGCACTGATAAAATCTCTTAATAAAAAAATACCAGGGTTCAAGGAAATAAAATGAAAAAATTGTTAATCGTTTTAATGTTGTTAATTGTAAGTTACGGGGCGGATTGTAGCAATAAACTTTTTTCTTATGCCAACAGCTTTAATAAAAATGAACGTTTGAGCATAAAAGAGTTTTTATATTTACTCGGAACACAAAAGTGTAATGTCAACGTCATTATAAAAGATAAAAAAGCCAAAAAACTTTTAGAAGAAAAAATGCCGTTTGTGAGAATTAAAGATTATACATTTACTCAAATTCTGGATTTGATTTTGAAAAAAAGAGGTCTTTTTTATACGTTGCGTAACGGTGAACTTGAGATAAGTTATTATAAAACAAAAAGTTATAAATTAGATTTTATTTCCAGCAGTAGAAAAGGCGAAGCGGTATTGGATGCTACTGATAATAAAGTTACCAATAATTATGATTTTACCTTTTGGGATAAAATTGAAGATCAATTAAAAAAACTTCTTGAAAACAATAAAGACGAAGATCAAAAAGACACACTTGAACCTATCGTAAATAAAGATACTGGAGTAATAGTAGTTACAGGGAATATGAAACAGTTAAAAGCTGTTGATGATTTTATGAAAAACCTTATGGATTCTTTGACTAAAGAAGTGTTAATAGATGTAAAAATATACAGTGTGGAATTGTCAAAATCTCATAAAACCGGAATCGATTGGTCTCAACTTTCTTTATCATTACCAAATAGTTCGGTCCCGTTAAGAGCTGAAAACATCGTCGGTTCAAATTCAATATTTAAAGCATCTCAGTTTAATGTGGGCGCATTATTAAACTTTTTAGCCCAAAACGGAAATGTTAATTCTATTTCAAACCCTAAAATTATGACTTTAAACAATCAAAAAGCGATTATAAGTGTTGGTGATACTATTTATTATAAATACGCATCAAAAGTTGTAACGGATCAAAACGGAAATCCAAATACGGAATATACCATAGATTCAAAATTTGTAGGTGTTATTTTGGATATTACTCCGCAGATAAGCGAAAGAGGTGAGATTATTTTAAGTATCGCTCCGAGAATAAGTTCATTTAGAGATATGACTCAGCTAAGTACTCAAACCGTAAGAGATATGCCGCCTGATACAAGAGATAATACTATGCTAAGTGTTGTTAAGGTAAAAGATAATGACACTATTGTTTTAGGTGGTCTTATAAGTGATGATAAAAGCTTAAAAGTAAACGGTGTTCCTATTTTAAAAGAAATTCCGTTAATTAAATATCTTTTCTCTTCAAAAGAAAAAATTACCACGAAAAAAGAACTTGTGTTTGTGATTACTCCTCATATAATTGATTTAAAAAAGAAAAAAACTTTAAGGGATTTAGGGTTTGGTGAGCTTCGCTGAGGCAAGAGAACTTTTTAGGGATGTAGTGGATTTAAAGCACTACATCCCTTTGAGTACTTCTGAAAAAACAAAAAACGATTTGCTTTTAGCTATTAATCAAAAAGAAAAAATGATACTCCTAACAGGAGAAGCGGGAAGCGGTAAAAGTCTTTTATTAAGAAATGTTTATGAAGAACTAAAAACAAATAAAAAAGTATTTTTTGTTTCAAATCCTTATTTAGAAATAAACTCCATACTTTCGCTTTTAAAATCGCTTGATATTAACACCCATCAAATACTTCTTTTAGATGAAGCACAGCTTTTAACGAGTGAAATATGGGAAAATTTAAGAATTTATGCTGACAGAGGGAATGTTACTATAGTTTTTGCTACCCATGATACGGATATTAAAAAACTACTTGAAAAAAAACATTTCAGTACTAGAATTAACTATATTATACCTGTTAAAAAAGTAACTCTGCCTGAGATGGAAAATTTTATATATTCAAAACTTCTTAAAAATAATTTGAATGAAATTGCAGATATGTTTTCCAAAAAAAATTTTAAAAAAATATATAAATTTACAAAAGGCTCCTTAAGGGCAACCAATCAGTTAATGTTTAAACTGTTTGATGTTATGGATTATTTTTATAAAAAAGATCCCTCAAGATTCGCTAATAATAAAATAGACAATAAATATATCGAAATAGCAATTATGGATTTGAAGGCTAAATAGTGCATAGATACGAAGAGCTTGAAAAAGAATATTATAAAAAGCAAAAATTAAAAATTTTTTTTAGTTTAATAATTGTTGTTGTGCTAATAATCGGAGGATATTATTTTTATAAAAAGATATCCGTTAAAAAATTACCGTCGTTTGTAAATAAAAATAAAAAAGAAATTAAAACTTATGAAAAAAATGAAACGAAAGAAAAGCCAAAACTTAAGGAAAAAATTAAAAAAACCGAAGTAAAAAAAATTAAAAAAGAATCTCAAAAAAATGACAAATTAATATTTGTAATACCTAATATAGATGAGAATGAAATAAAAGAGGAAAAATTTGAAAAAAAAGAAGTAAAAGAAGAGAAAAAAATAAAAAAAACAAAAAAAGAGATAAAAAATAAACCGAAATCTCCGCCTCCGGTTAAACCGAATCCTCAATTAATCATCAAAGAAAAACCTGTGTCTCTAACAGAACTTAAACAAAAGTTTTCTCAAAAACCTTCATATGATCTTGCGATGATGATAGCAAGAACTTATTATAATCAAAAAAAATATAAACAAGCACAAATATGGGTGATAAAAGCTAATAATTTATCCCCTCAAAAAGTGGAGAGTTGGTTGCTTTTTGCCGATATACTTCTTAAAGAGAATAAAAAACAAAAAGCCAAAGAGATATTGGGTATTTACTTGGATCAATATGGTGAAAATCCTGATATCAAAGCTAAAATAAGGAGTATTGATGAATGAAAAAATTTTACAGAAAATAAAATCACTTCCACCTTTGCCAAAAACAGTTATGGAAGTTCAAAGAATTACAAATGATCCAAATTCGGCTCTTAAAGATTTGGTTCCTATTATTGAAGCGGATCCGATGCTAACGGCAAATTTACTTAAAGCTGCAAATTCTCCTCTTTATGGATTTACAAAAGAGATTAAAACGGTTAATATGGCCGTTAGTAAATTTGGTATGACGACTATAAAAGGTTTCGTAATATCTTTTGCTGTTAGAAACAGTCTGAAATTTGATTTAAGCGCATACGGAATAGATGAAAACCGTTTTCATGAAGTCAGTACTAAAAGAAATGCTCTTGCGTTTAACTGGTATAGATCTAAAGGCGGTGAAAAACTTGATATAATTACAACCGATGCTTTTTTAATTGATTTAGGGGCGGTGATCATATCCCTTGTATTAAATTCGGAAGGTGTAGCTGAAGAGTTTAGAAAAAGACTTACCAAAGAAAACAGAGAAAATTTAGAAAAAGAATTTGTAGGGGCTACTACTACTGAAATTACTGCGGAATTATTTAAACACTGGCATTTTGGAGAAGAATTGATCGAACCTATAAAATTTATAAACTCTCCTCATGAAGCACCTACATATAAAGAAGAAGCGGCGGCGTTGGACGTAATCAAAACTATATACGATTTATTAAAATTCGAAGAAGAAGATATAAAAAAAGGTTTTGAAAAAGCTGAAAAATACGGCTTGAATACTGAAGAATTAAATAAAGCATTAGAAAAATTAAATCAAGGATAAATATGAAAGAATTTGCTTTTCAATTAGCAAAAGGAATAAACAGAAAAGACATTCCAAGAGATAAAAGAGACGTAATAAACGACTTAATAGCTCTGGGAATTGTAACCGATGGAAAAATTATTAAACTAAAGCCTGATTATAGAGTAGGTAAAATTGACGTTACAAAAAAAGGGTTTGGTTTTTTAATACCAATCGGAGTAAAAGAAAAAGACTATTTAATAGAGGCGCATCACTTAAACGGTGCCAGCAAAGGTGATTTGGTTATTGCTAAAAAACTTGGAAATAAAAAAGGCAGACCAAAAGCGAAAGTTGTCTATATTTTAGAAAAAGCGTTTGCGTATAGTGTCGTATATTTGACATATGAATTTAAAAAGGGTAAAAAAGTACCGGTTCTTAAAAACGTAAAAACAGATCAGCCGGTATTTGTGAATGAGAAGAAAAAAACACTTAAAAAGCTTCCTGAAGGTGCGGTATTTAAAGTAAATAACTATACCGCTAAAATTGAAGAAGTACTCGGGGTGTTACAAGATCCGTGGGTTGATGAAAAAATTTCATTGGCTTTATATAATAAAAAAGAAGAGTTTAGTAAAAAAGCAATAAAAGAAGCAAAAGCTTTTGGTGATTATGTAGATAAATCTATGTATCCTGACAGAGTTGATTTAACGCATCTTCCGTTTTGTACTATTGACCCGCCTACGGCAAAAGACCACGATGATGCTATATATTACGATAAAGAAAAAAACGAAATATACGTGGCTATTGCTGATGTAAGTGAATATGTTTATTTAAACGGTAATATTGACAAAGAAGCAAGAGAGAGAGGATTTAGTATTTATTTCCCTCATAAATCGGTTCCAATGTTGCCAAGAGAACTTAGTGAAAATATTTGTTCTTTGAAAGAGCATGAAGATAGGCTTGCTTTTATTTTTAAAATAACTTTAGATAATAATAATGAAGTAATTAAAGAAGAACTTTTTGAAGGTATTATAAATTCTCATAGAAAATATTCATATGACAGGGTTGACGAATTTTTAGAAGGTAAATTTGAAAATATTGATGAAACTGATAAAGAGATACTTGAATGGCTTATGCCTTTATGGGAAAACATTCAGCATATAAGAACCGAAAGACTTAAAAAAGGTCTTGAATTTGAGAGTGATGAAATTAGAATGAGTCTTGATGAAAATGGAATGATACAAGAAGTAAGAATTGAAAAAGAGACACCGTCTCATAAACTTATAGAAGACTGTATGCTCTTGGCTAATAAGGCAGCTGCTAAAATGATAGATTTCGGTATTTTTAGAGTTCACGAAAAACCGTCTGAAAATTCTCTTGATGAACTTTATGCCGAGCTTGGGGCACTTGGGATTGATGTAGATGTTGATGAGAAAGATTTTGTAAAAGTTGTTGAAAAGATTCAAGCCCAGGCAAGAGAGATGGGTATTAAAAAATTCGTAGATAAACTTATTATCCGCTCTCAACAGCAAGCAAGATACGACGCGGCATGTACGCCTCATTTTGCTTTAGGGTTTGATAGATATACTCATTTTACCTCACCCATAAGAAGATATTCGGATCTTACTCTTCATAGACTTCTAAAAGCGACTATAAAAGAACAAAAAAAGATAGTGGATTATATTTTAAGAAACGTTGAAGCTCTTGTGGTGAAACTAAGCGAACTTGAAAGAGAAGCGATGAAAGTCGAATGGGACTTCTATGACAGAAAATACGCAAGATTTGCGGCACTTCATATCGGTGATAAATATAAAGGTGTAATTGAGGATAAAGAAATTCCGCCTATCGCCAAAATTCTTGAAGATAAGCTTCTTGGAGCGAGGGTATTTCTTAAAAATACTGAGCAGTTTAATCTTTTTGAAAAAGTTGACGTGGAAATTCTCAGCGCTAATATAGCAACAGCTAAAATTAAAGGTAAAGCATATAAAATAGAGGAATAATTTCCTCTTAGTATGCGTAATTTATACCAAATGAGAATAAATAAGCGCCGCCTTGGCTAAACTCACCTGAAATATAATTTTTTGATATTTTATCGTAGATTTTAGCATTTCTTTTTTTAGGTTTAGTATATAAAGCCGATAATCCGAAAGTCAATCTGTCATCGTACTTATATTTTATTCCTCCGGAAACAATATGTTTGTCGTTTTCAGGTAAACTGAAATCGATTGTAGAATCAGGTACTGGAGTTTTATCATAGGCATAAGCAACCATAGCGGTAAGTTTTTGAGTACATTCATGTGTTACACCTATTCTATAAGCATTTACATCTTTCCATTTTTTAGGGACAGGATTTCCAAAAAGGGCATTTACGTAAACATCTTTAAAATCAAAATCAAGTTTTTTATATTTTGACCAGTAAGTTCTGTCAAAAACAAACTCTACAGTCGTTTTTCCAAATATTTTAGCGATTGCCAGATTTAGTGTAGCCGGTAACGGAACGCTTACTTTTCCTGGAGTGTTGAATGCTATTACTTTTCCTCCGTCAGAAACATTTTTTGTAATCAAATATTTATTGTAAAATCCGCTGGCATCACCTGATAGTGTTAATTTAACTTTTGAACGGTAAGTAGCGGCAATTTTCAAATCTCTTTCGTCATTTTGATAAGAGAGTGCCACATTCCATCCTCTATCTATGCTGTCTCCGTTTAAGTATTCGGAATATAGAGGTGTATATGTTCCGTCTCCGTTATTTTTCAATCCTAAAATATTTGCTGTCGCTTCTGATTTTACAAATCTTATTCCGAATGCCACAGAAAAATTATTATTAATTTTTTTGGCGATTACGGGATTAAATTCAATAGTTTTTAGTGTAAATTCTTTAGCACCGGCTTCCGGAATTGTATCATCCCATCTTTTAGAAAGACCACCCGGATATGTGATAGAAAACCCTAATCTCCATCCGTTAATGTCATGCGAAGCAAAATGAAATTGCGGTACTACAAAATCTTCTTTTCTGGAGTAATACACTTCTCCGTTGTCATTTTTAAATTTAAACTTATTCAGATGTATGAAAGTAGAAGTGAGTTCGAAAAAATCTTTTTTTTCATTATTAAATGCCATATTCGCAGGGTTGTAATAAGCACTGTCCGCACCATGAGCGTTTGCTACGTTTGCCGCGCTAAGAGCCATTCCGCTTAACGATTGTTCCGGGATTTTAAATCCTCCGGCAAAAAGTATAGCGGCCGAAACTGATAAAAGTAATGTTTTTTTCATTAATCCTCCTTTTTTGTTTATAGTATAATTTTATAAAAAGTTTGCCATGTATAAAAAAGATTTTGATAAATTAAAACAAATTCCTAACACATTGTTGTTATATGGAAACAGTTTTTATTTACAGGAATACGAAAAAAAGCTTTTAGATAGATTTAAGGACTCTAATATTCTCAAAATGTATTATGATGAATTTGATTTTGAAAGGGCTAAAATTCATCTTAGTGAAAATTCACTTTTTGGAGATACGAACGTTTTAATAATAAAACACAATAAAATTCCTCCTAATTTGGATAAATTATTAAAATATGCAAAAAACAGCTATTTGTTTTTCTTTTATTACGGCAATAAAAAACCTGAAATTTTCGGTAAGAATTTTGTAAGGTTTTTCGAACCGAATTTAAGAGAAAAATTAGAATTTTTAGATGAGTTAAGTAAAGAATTTAACCTTACTATTACAAAAGAAGCAAAAATGTTTCTTGCTAAATCTTTAGAGCCTTCTTTTTTTAGAAAAGAGATGGAAAAATTATCGTTGTATTCCGATGAAATAACGTTAAATGATGTAAAAGAGCTGGTTTTTATATATAAAGAAGAATCGTTTGAAGAACTTTTCGTATCGATTTTAAAAGGAGAAGATTTTTTAGACAAATTAAATTCAATGCTTGAAGTTGTAGATTTTAAAAGAATAATTCCTGCAATGATAAGATATGTTAGGGATTTATATTCGTATAATCTTTATATCAAACAAACAGGACTTAACTCTCTTGAAGGTTTCTTGGGATATAAACTTCCTTTTAATATAGAAAAACAAAGAATTGAACTTGCTATAAAATTTAAAGAAAAGGATTATTACGAACTTTTAAAAAGTTTGCTTGATTTTGAACTTAAAATGAGAAACAGTGATAAAAATAAAGAAGCTCTTTTTTGGGAAGCGATTAGTTTTTTAAAATTATTTAACTCTTTTTAAAAATTTTTTTTATTCTTTGTGCTGCTTTTGTAAGCCCGAGTTTCATTCCCGAATATCTCATCATCTTAGCCATTTGTTTATATCTGTCTTTTTCATAGCAAGGATTCGGACAGTTTCTACATCTGGGTTTTGGATTGTTAGGGCATTCTTGAAGTTTTAAAACGGCATATCTTAAAAGTTCATGACACTCTTCACATAAAGTAGCTTCCATTTCAAAAGTTTTTTCTTTATAAGGAATTTTATAAAGTTTGGTGATTTGATCGGAATGTTTGTCATGACAGTAAATAGTAAAAAATTTATTAAGAGTCTGAATTTCACTTTCAAATTTTTCTATGGTCATTTTTTGCCTTTTATGAATTAAAGGAAGATAACTTATTATAAGTTTTTTTCAATTGTTTATCATTGATTTATATCAAGAAAAGTATCATAATTTTGTCTTATAGCTTCATAAAGAATAATACCTGTGCTTACTGCTAAATTAAGACTTCTTCCATTTCGTGTCATAGGAATGGTTATACAGTTATCTTTATATTGATTCAAAATATTTTCATCAATACCTTTCGTTTCGCTTCCGAAAATCAGGTAATCTCCGGGAAGATATTTTTTTTCAAAATAAGGAGTTTTTGTTTTTGTAGTGGCGAAAAAACACCTGTTTGTATTTACATTTTTTAAAAACTCATCAGTACTTTCCCATATTTTTAAATTAAGTTTATTCCAATAATCAAGTCCTGCGCGTTTTACGGCTTTTTCGCTGATATCAAATCCTAAAGGTTTTACAAGATGAAGAGTTGCTCCCGCATTTACGCAAAGTCTTCCGATATTCCCTGTATTAGGGGGTATCTGAGGATTGAATAAAACTATATTAAACACTTTTTTGCCTTTTAATTATATGGGTTAATATTTTTGCGACCGATTTTGCCCTTTGCTGAAAAATATGTTTTAATCTGTCTTTGATAATCTGTTGTTTTATCTCTTCTTTTGTTTTTGCTTTCAATTATTATTTCCTTATAAAATAATTGTTTTATTGGCATATACGAATATTCTGTCTTCAATGGCAAGTTTAATAGCGCGGCTAAGCACTATTTTTTCAATATCCCTTCCCTGGAGCCTCATCTCCTCCCAACTCATTTCATGGTCTACTCTTATTACGTCCTGTTCGATTATAGGTCCGTCATCTAGATTGTTGTTTACGAAATGCGCTGTTGCTCCTATGATTTTAACTCCCCTGTCATATGCTTGTTTATATGGATTAGCTCCTATAAATGCCGGAAGGAATGAATGATGGATGTTTATTATTTTATTTGGGAATTTTTCCACGAAATTAGGAGTTAATATTCTCATAAATTTAGCCAGGATTATAAAATCGGGATTTGTGGGTTGTATTATTTCAAGCATTTCGTTTTCGTGTTCCACGCGGCTTTTGCCTTCCGCCGGAATATAATAAAAAGGAATATCGAATTTCTCCACCAAATCTCTTAAATTTTCTCTATTAGCAATAACTCCGATAATCTCCACATCCAAATCCCCGCTGTATTGTTTTATTAGAATATCTCCGAGTGCGTGTGCTTCTTTTGTAGCCATTAAAAAGAGTCTTTTTTTGCGCTTTTTAAAAATTCTTACATTTGCACAAGGCACTTCTTTTAAAATTTGCTCTTTTAGTTTTTCTTTATCAACCTCCCCGGCAATTACGGCACGAAAGAAAAACTTATTATTTTCTTTATCGACGAATTCCTGCTGAGTTTCTATATTGAAGTCGTTTTCGTATAAAACTTTACTGATTTTATAAACAAGACCTTTTTTGTCATCGCAGTCTATAAGTAGGGTGTATTTCATTTTCAGGCCTTTTTAAGCAAAATTTTATCATAACTTCTTATCTCTTCAATTATGGATTGTCTTGGATTTTTAGGATCTATTTTTTTTGGACGGTATTTTTTATCCCAGAGATTGTGTTCTTTTATCCACTTTTCACAGCAGTTGAGGTTTAGAATAGAGAAAGTTTTTAGGGGGTATTTTAACGCAAGGGCGAAGAGGAATCTGTTTGTTACTATTTTAGGGCATTTTTTTATTTTTATTTCACGTTTAAGTTTGTTAGGCAGATTTAGGGCTGAGATGACTTTTTCGTGATTTAGGTGTTTATGGTAGATTAGGTGGTATAGAAAAAAACTTTCAATTGGGTTGTGTTTATAAAGTTTTGCTAAATGAAAAAACTCTTTTTTACTAAATTCTAAATTTAAAAGCTTTTTGGCAATTTTTAGGGTTATAAAATAGTAAAATCCATAATATAGATATTTTGATTTAAACATTTTTTCAAATTCCATATAAATCCTCTCACGGCTTAAGTCGCTTAAATCTATGTTTTGACAAAGTTTTACTGTTTCGCAGGCTACTTTGAATTTAAGTCTGCTTGCAAACTGCATTGCCCTAAATACCCTTAACGAATCTTCAACAAAAGTTTTATCATCTATATGGCGGATTATTTTGTTTTTTATATCCTCAATTCCGCCCCAAAAATCAAGTATCTCTCCTGTAAAGAGATTTTTCATTAAAGCATTCATTGTAAAATCGCGTCTGCGAGAGGCTGTTTTTTCATCTTGAGTGAGTTTTACCTCAAACCCTCTGTGTCCTTTAGCTATTTTACTCTCTATGCGGGGTAATGCTATATCGAAATTTTTCCATTTATATACAAAAAAACTTTTTCCAACTCCCTTAGCACCGAGTTTCTTCATAAGAATGTCAAATTTATTCGGATCAATATCATAAACTTCCAAATCATATTCATGAGGTGTGATACCGAGTATTTCATCTCTGACACAGCCTCCTACTAAATATACTCTTTTTGTATGAGGAGCGAAAAATTTTTTCAGATATTCTAAATCATTTTGAGAGTTTTTCATCAATTTTTGCCAGTAAATATTCTAAAAAATTTAATGTAACGTCAAGTTTTACGTCCAGATTTTGGGTATTTGGAGATTGAAGTCCGTCAAATAAAACTAAAAGTCTTTCTTTTATATGTTTTAAAAATTCTTTATCGTCGCACTCTTTTTCTTCATGTATATGTTCAAAAATTTCTTTTTCTTCAAGCTCTTGGATTGTTTCGAGTATAGTTTCTTTCAGATCCATTAAAACTCACTTAGCCATTTTTCAAATTCATATCTGTTTTTTTGATTAATGTTTTCAAACTCTTTTAGTCTCAAGACATTTACACCTTTAAATTTTTTTCTTTTTTTTAATCTTTCTATCGCTTCTTTCAGTTCAGTATCCCCCGGATATTTTTTTAGAAGCTTTTTGTAAATCTCAAGGGCTTCTCTTTTAAACCCTTGAGATTCCAAAATTTTTGCGTATGTTTTAGTTAGCGGCATGTTCAGCTATTAAAGTTCCCATTTCACTTGTAGTTACCACTTCTTTAGCGTCGAAATTTGCCAAATCTTTTGTTCTGTACCCTTCAGCCAAGACTTTCTTAATCGCTTCTCTTATTCTTTTGGCACCTTTTTCTTCACCTAAATAATCAAGCATCATTGCCGCGCTTAAAATAGTGGCAATAGGGTTTGCTATTCCCTGTCCCGCAATATCTGGAGCACTTCCGTGAATAGGCTCGAAAAGTCCCACTTTCCCACCTATGCTGGCACTTGGAAGAAGTCCTATACTTCCTACAATCATACTTGCTTCATCACTTAAGATATCACCGAAAATATTTCCTGTTAAAATCACATCGAACTGTTTAGGATCTCTTACAAGCTGCATGGCCGCATTATCCACATACATATGCTCGAGTTCGACCTCAGGATAATCTTTTGCCACTTCTTCTACGACTTCTCTCCAAAGTTCACTAACTTCAAGTACGTTCGCCTTATCTACAGACGTTACTTTTTTTCTTCTTTTTTGGGCTTCTTTAAATGCCACATGAGCGATTCTTTCAATTTCATCTCTTGTATAAATCATAGTATTATAAGCTTTATTGTCATCTTTATATCTCGGTTCACCGAAATAAATTCCGCCTGTCAGTTCTCTTACTACAGTTAAATCCACACCTTTAATTACTTCCGGTTTCAGACTTGAGGCGTTTACAAGCTCATCAAAAATCATCGCAGGTCTTATATTAGCAAAAAGTCCTAAAGATTTTCTGAGTTTAAGCAGACCGGATTCAGGACGTTTTTCTTTAGGAAGATTGTCCCATTTCGGTCCTCCGATAGCACCAAAAAGCACCGCGTCGGAATTCATACAACCTTTTATAGTTTCCTCAGGACACGGATTATCAAAAACATCAACTGCCGCACCGCCCAAAAGATATTCGTTATATTCAACACCAAATCCTTCTTTTCCAGCAACTGCGTCAAGAACTTTAATAGCCTCATCAACGATTTCAGGACCGATACCGTCGCCTTTTAAAACAGCGATTTTATAATTTTTCATTGTTTTCCTTTATAATTTCTTTGGCATAATTTATAAGCCCTCCCGCTGCTATTAATTCTTGCATAAAAGGAGGAATCGGCGCGAATTTGTATTCTTTGCCCGTATCGATATTATGAACGATTCCTTTATCAAGGTCGATTTTAACCAAATCACCTTCATTTATTTCGTCACTTTCAAGAAGTTCGAAAATCGGCAGTCCCATATTAAAACTGTTTCTGTAAAAAATTCTGGCAAAACTTTTGGCTATTACCGCCGCTACCCCTGCGGCTTTTAATGCGATAGGCGCATGTTCGCGGCTGCTTCCGCTTCCGAAATTATATCCCGCTACAATAATGTCCCCGGGTCTTACTTTTTTAGGAAATTCCGGATCAGCGTCTTCCATTACATGTTTGGCGAGTTCATGAGGATCGGACGTATTAAGATATCTTGCCGGAATAATTAAATCAGTATCAATATTATCTCCAAATTTCCATACTCTTCCTGTAATAACGTTCATATAAAACCTTTTTGATGAAATTTTATCAAAAATTACCATATATTTTAAATTTGATATATAATAACACAAAAGGAGAAAAAATGAAAATAACGTCATGTTTGGTAAAGTCTTTCAGGGATTTATTCAATCAGGAAATATTAAAAGCGGTATTAATTTCAGCTCTTCCTCTGTTTTTATTTTATCTGTTGCTTTTGAGCCTTTTTTGGAATCAGATTATAACGTTTGCCAATTTTATAATTTCATGGGTACCTTTTAGTATTTTAAGACTTAACGGAGCCTTTTTCATTCTTTTTTTTCTATGGTTCATAAGTGTGGTCGTGAGTTTTGCTTTTGTGACGGCTCTTTTGGGACCTTTATTATTAAGAAAATTCAAAGAAGTCGGATACTATTTTTATATCTTGATAACAATTTTGTTTTTTTCTGTTTTTTATGCCGTAATATTCGTAAGCGAGTGGGATTATATCAATACGGAAGTTCAAAAATTTCTAACTCTCCTGCCTTTTGATACCGTTTCAAAAGGAGTAGGGGCAATAGTGGCGGTTTATATTTTTTATAATCTTTTTATACTTAGTTTGTTCGGGATTATTTTTATTTTTGCCAAACCGTTTTTGGAGGCGATAAGGGAACTTGAATATCCTGATGTCGAAATAAATACAGAAGATAAATTTGCGCTAAAAAGAGTAATAATCAAAGATATTTTTATGTTTTTGGCTCTTTTTATGATTCTTTTTCCTTTGTTTTTTATACCGGTAATAAATATCGGCGTACAGTGGTTTTTATGGACAAAACTTTATCATGATTCGTTTTTATATTTCGTATGTAAAGAGTATTGTTCAAAAGAGGAGTTTGAAGAGCTTAAAAAACACGAACTTAAAACCATTTTAATAGCGGTGATTGCCGCAAGTTTTAATTTTTTACCGATAGTTAATTTTTTTGCGCCTTTTTTTGCGATTATTATGTTTTTTCATTGTATTATGGAATTGAAATTAAAAAAAGAGGTTAACGCTTAAGATTGTTAACCGTCTGTAGCATTTCATCACTGGTCATAATGGCTTTACTTGCCGCGTCATATGCTCTTTGTCCGGTAATTAAATCCGTCATTTCTTCGACTAATTGTACGTTGCTCATTTCAATAAAGCCCTGTCTTATTTCGCCGAGCCCGTCTATTCCGGGATTACTTACGATAGGATCGCCTGAAGCGGAAGTGTTTATATAAAGGTTGCTTCCAAGAGAATGAAGTCCCGCCGGATTAATGAATTTGGCAAGCTGTATTTGACCTATTTGTTGCATTTGAGTTTGTCCGGCTTCAAGAATACTTACTGTTCCGTCGGTGCCTATTGAAACTTGAACTGTTGTAGGCGGAAGGGTGATTTCAGGTATAAGTTTGTAGCCGTCACTTGTGACTATGTTTCCTTCGGAGTCAAGTTTGAACGCCCCGTCTCTTGTATAGGCTATTCTTCCGTCAGGTAATTGGATTTGAAAAAAACCGTCTCCTTGGATTGCCAGGTCTAAATTATTGTTTGTTTGTTTTAAATTTCCCTGCGTGAATATTTTGGTAACCGCTGTAGGTCTTACCCCGAGCCCTACGTTTATCCCGGTAGGAGATTGGGTGGTTGTAGATGTAGAAGTTCCCGCATATTCCATCGTCTGATAAAAAAGATCCGCAAATTCGGCTCTTTGCTTTTTGTATCCTATCGTATTTACGTTTGATATGTTGTTTGATACTACGTCGATTTGCATCTGTTGTGACATCATTCCGGTTGCGGCAGTATAAAGACTTCTTACCATTTTTGATCCTTTTTGAAAATTCTATTTATAAAAAGCAAAATCTATTCCTAAACTCTGACGTTTGCCAGTTTTTCTATAGCGTCTCTGTTTAAATCATCCATAAACGTTGTCATAACTTTTTGATATTGTTCTACGAGTCTGTTTGTTTCTATAAGTTCCGTCATCTCTTTGACGACATTTACGTTTGATTTTTCTAAAAAGCCTTGGACTGTAGTATTGAGCGTGTCTATTTTTTCACTTCCCGGGACAAAATCCCACATTTTGTTTCCTATTTTTTTAATCGTGTTCAAATCATCGATACTCACTATTTTGAAAGTTGCTATTTTTTCATTATCAGCATAAATGTTTGCATTTTTATCGATGGTTATATTTTTTGCATTAAGCGGTATTTGAATAGGTCTGTTTTTAATGTCTAAAACCCTATAACCTTCTTTAGTTACCAGATAACCATTAGCGTCAAGATTGAAATTTCCGGCACGCGTAAGTTTTTCTCCGGTTTGAGTATTGATTACAAAAAAACTATTTTGTTTTTGGAGCGCCACGTCTAAAGGATTTGATGTTTTTAGCATATTCCCGAGAGAAAAGTTCGTATATTCTTCTACAACCTGAGGAACTTTATTTAGACTTCTGTTGATAAATTTAGCCGCTTCTTTTGTATTGTTTTCAAGCGGCAGAATATCTCTTTTTTCACTAAATAGTCTCTCGAAACTGCCGATTATAATATCGTCTTGTTTAAAGCCGTCAGTATTTACGTTGGCGAGATTGTTTGAGATTACGTTTAATCTGTTAAACTGGGTTACCATCGCCCCTGTGGCACCGTAATATCCGTTAATCATACCTTAACCTTTTTTGTTTATAATAAGCAAAAAACGTTCCAAAACAAATTGGATTAATTTATGGTATAATTACAGCTTACCTTAGGTAAAGAATTTAGAATTTTTTGAATTTTAACTTCTTCACCCAAAACTTTAAGGAGATTTAATGGCACTTCCAAAAGAACTTGTAAAACTGTTTAAAGACAATAAAAACGGAATTGTTACTTATGAGAGTATTGTAAATTTATTACCTAAAGCTCCTACTAAAAAAGAGACAAAAGAGATTTTAGAGCTTGCTAAAGAGAATAATATAAGACTTATGACAGCAGCTGAGGTTGCTAAACTTAAAAATTTAGAAGACGTAGTAAAAAGCGAAGAAGAGCGAGAGAGAAAAAAAGAAGAACTTGCTGAAGATATTTTAAAAGATAAAGAACTTCTTGAATGGAGCCGCTCAGACAGTCCTGTCAGAATGTATCTAAGGGAAATGGGGCATATACCTCTTTTAGATAAAGATGAAGAGGTTGAAATTTTTAGAAGGATTCAGCTTGGAGAAGAAATTATTCTTGATGCTATTTGTTCGATTCCTTTTTTAATCGATTTGGTATTAAAATATAAAGAGCCTCTTTTAAACAGGGAAAGAAGAGTAAAAGAACTTTTTAAAAATTTTGTTGAAGAAGAAGAAGTGGAAGATGAGGATACGAAAGAAGGTAAAAAGAATAAAAAAATCTCTCTTCGCGAAAAAAGAATTAATGAACTTTTCAAAAATTTAGAAAAAGCCAAAAAAGAATGGGAAAAAGTAATTGATGAATATGATAAAGTTCTTAAAGATACTTCATTGCCTGAAGATGAAAGACTTCATAAAATATTACAGCTTACTTTTAAAAAGAAAAAAGTAAAAGAAGCTTTAAATGAGCTCGGATATACTTCAAAACTTATAAATGAAATCGTAAAAACGGTTGAAACGGCGTTAAAAGGTGATAAAGATTTTGAAAAGGAACTTAAGAAAAAAGAGTATAAACTGCCTTTGTTTAACGAGCAGCTAAGAAAACTTCATAAAGAAATCTTAAGTAAAATTACGGAACTAAGTAAAGAGGATATAGCGGCTATGGTTCCGGAACACACAATGGTAAATGTTTATATGGATATTAAAAAGCTTGTGGAAGCGAAAAAAGCCAGCGAGAATATGTTCGGTATGGAGCCTAAAAAGCTTGAAGTGATTTTAGAACAGCTAAAACGCGGTAAAAAAATCGTAACCGAAGCAAAAGAGAAAATGGCACGCGCCAACCTGAGACTTGTCGTAAGTATTGCCAAAAAATATACAAACAGAGGTCTTCCGTTTCTTGATTTGATTCAAGAAGGAAATATAGGGCTTATGAAAGCCATTGATAAATTCGAATTTGAAAAAGGTTATAAATTTTCGACTTATGCCACATGGTGGATACGTCAGGCAATCAGCCGTGCCATAGCTGACCAGGCAAGAACGGTTAGAATTCCTATACATATGATAGAAAATATAAATCAAATCAATAAAATCATAAGAAAATACGTTCAGGAAGAAGGAAAAGAACCTACTCTTGAAGTGATTGCCAAAGAGATGAAAATGCCTATTGAAAAGGTCAAACAAATTCTTAAAATTTCAAAAGAACCGGTGTCTCTTGAAGCACCTGTCGGTGAAGAAGAAGACGGAAAATTCGGAGATTTTATAGAAGATAAAACTTTTAGTAATCCTTATGAAGAAGTCGTTCATGAAGATTTAAGAAAGCATATCGAAGAGATTTTAGAAAATCTTAACGAAAGAGAAAAAGCCGTTATTAAAATGAGATTCGGTTTAATGCCGGATAAGAGTGAGAGAACCCTTGAAGAAATCGGAAAAGCTCTTAACGTAACACGTGAGAGGGTTAGACAAATCGAAAGCAGTGCGATTAAAAAATTAAGACATCCGAATATCGGAAAATTGCTTAAAAATTATATCGAAGGGTGATTTTGAAAAAGTGGGAGCTGATTGAAGAATTTTTAATCCGTTTTATTAAAGAAGAGATAACAAAAACAGGACTGAAAAAAGGCATATGCGGTTTAAGCGGCGGTATTGACAGTGCCGTTGTGGCCGTTCTTGCCAAAAAAGCATTGGGAGATAATTTTAAAGCTTTTATGCTGCCAAGCCAACATTCAAGCGAGTCAAGTATAAAAGACGCAAAAGAACTTTGTAAAAAATTTAATATAAATTATGAGATTATTTCGATTGCCCCTCTTTTAGAAGCTTATCCTATTGATGACAGAGTAAGGCTTGGGAATTTCAGCGCACGGATGAGAATGGCCGTTTTATATGACAAATCAGCTGAGCTTAAAGCTTTGGTAATTGGTACAAGCAATAAAAGCGAGCTGATGCTTGGATACGGGACTCTTTTTGGAGATTTGGCGAGCGCTCTTAATCCTATAGGAGATCTTTATAAAACGGAAATTTTTGAATTTGCCAAGTATTTAGGAGTACCTGAAAGTATAATCAACAAACCGCCAAGTGCCGATTTGTGGGAAGGACAAAGCGACGAAAAAGAACTTGGGTATTCATATGAAGAGATAGATCCGGTTTTAGAAGATTTTGTTGATAACAGAGCTACAAAAGAAGAACTTTTAAAAAAATATGACCCGAACTTGGTTGAATTTATTCTCAAAAAAATTTATCAAAATCAATTTAAAAGAAAATTACCGATTATTGCTAAACTAAAAAGCAGAACCGTAGGACACGATTTTCTTTATGAAAGAGATATCAGGTTATAATAATGTCCGTTCAAAAGATCGCTTTTAAAAGATATAAATTTTTAAAAGGTATATATTCTTTTTTTGAAGAAATGCTGTTTTATCCTAAATGGTATCATTGGCCTTTTATATTGCTTTTGCTTCCTTTTTCTTTTTTTTATATGACCTTTCTTCATTTTAAATTTCCGAAAAAATATGAAAATTTAGGTATTCCGATTATAAGTATAGGTAATATAATTATCGGAGGCAGCGGAAAAACCCCATTAAGCATTAAAATTGCCAATCATTTTCAAAAATATAAACCCGCGGTGATCCTTAGAGGGTACGGCAGAAAAAGCAGAGGTCTTTTGGTAGTCAGTGAATGGGGAAATATTAAAACACCCGTCGAAAAAAGCGGTGATGAAGCTATGGAAATAGCCAGGGATACAAAAGCGACTGTAATAGTATGCGAAAATAGAAAAGAGGGAATTTTAAAAGCTAAAAATATGGGTGCCGGATTTGTGATTTTGGACGACGGATTTGACAAGCCTTTTAAAAAGCTGAATATCGTAATAGATGAGAAAATAAAAAATCCTTTCCCTTTGCCTGCCGGAGGATACAGATTTCCCAGGATCGCTTTAAAATATGCCGATGTTATTTTGAAAGAAGGAGAGGATTTTATTCGTAGAGTTAAAGTTCCAAATGGTGAGATTTTAATAAGCGGGATTTCAAAACCTAAACGTCTTTTAAAATACTGGAAAGGAAAGTATGAATTTTTTCCCGATCATTATGATTTTAAATGGGAGGATTTAAGCGAATATAAAGATAAAAAAATAGTGACTACAAAAAAAGATGCGGTGAAACTTGAAAAATTCCCTATTGAGATAAATGTTTTAGAACTCGAAATGGCTATAAAAGAAGATGTATTAAGCAAAATAGAAGAATATTTGATAAAATTTCAAGAAAAAGGCGAATAATGGATATTAAAGAGGTAAAAGAAGAAATAAAAAAAGAAGAAGAATTACTTATAAAAGTTTTTCAATTAGAAAAATTTATAAAAAAATATAAAAAGCCGTTGATAATTTTTTCTGCTTTAATAGTTATAGTTTTGATAGGGATAAACGCTTATGATTATTATAAAACCCAGCAGTTGATAGTGGCAAACGAAGCACTTGAAGAGGTGATGAATAATCCGAATAACCAAGAAGCGCTTGAGAGATTAAGAGCTGATAAAAAACTTTATGATTTATATTTACTTCAAAAAGGCGAATTTAGCAAAATTGATACTAAATCTTTGGAAGAAATAAAAGCATATAAAGAAGCGATGAAAAAAGGAACTGTTGAAGCACTCGAATCTTATCTTAACAATCCGAAATATAAAATTTTAAAAAATTCCGTAAGAGTTGCTCTTATAAGATTGTATCTTGAAAAAGGGAATAGACAAAAAGCTGTTATGTTGGCAAGTCAAATTCCTCAGGATTCACAGTTTAAACCTATTGCAACTTATTTAATTCATTATGGGATAGTTAAATGAGAAAGTCCTTAATTTTTTCTATATTATTGTTATTCTTTTTAGGATGTAGTTCAAAAGATGTATTTGTTCCGAAAAATCCAAAAGAAAAAGTATTAAAATCCCAAACAAAAAACGAATATTTAAGAGATTACACTAAAAAAAATCTGACATTTAAAACACTTGAACTTAAATATGTGAAAAGAAATTCATTTATTGACGACGGAGTAAGAGGAGAGTGGGTATATTATGACAAAAATGGAAATAAACTTGGTAAATATAAAAAAATTAATGACGATTTAGCGGTTAGGGGGGATAAACTTCTTTTAATAAAAGAGAAAAAAATAATACCTTTTCCGTACATGGTGGCAAGCGCTTCTAAAAAAAGAAATTTTATAGCTTTAACGTTTGAAAATAACGCTATCGGAATATATGATTTGAAAAAAAATGCTCTTATTTTTTATCAGGAAAACGAACCTGTGATAATCGCTAAATATTTAAAGTCTTCTCCTGTTTTTTATAACGACTTAATTCTTTTTCCTCTTTTAAATTCAAAAATCGGAGTATATGATTTAAGAGGAAATAAATTTATAAGAAACATAGATTTGGCTGACGATAATATTTTAAACAATATTATTTTCTTAAAAATTGTAAATAATCAGCTGTTTATGGCTACTCCTCAAAAAATTATTCTTTTCGATCCGAATTATCTTATTGATTTTCAAGGAGATATAAAACATATAATAAATATGGATAAAAATCTTTTTGTTTTTTTGGTGGACGGCAAAATAATTAAATTTGACACTAATTTAAAAAAATTAAAAGAAATAAACTTACCTTTTGCGGATTATTTTGCTCCAGGTGTTTGTAATGGAAATATTTATACCGTTACTTCAAACAAATATCTTATAAAAATTTCAAAAGATTTGAATGTAACTGTTTTTGAGGGTACGGATTTTGATACTAAGGCTCCTTTGAAAATAGAAGGATGCAAAATATACAATAGTGATAAGGTGTATTTTATTGAGTAGATATCTTGAGGCTTTTTTGGAATATCTTTTAATCAATAAAGGCGTAAGTAAAAATACTTATGATGCTTATAAAAGAGATTTAAACCAATTTGAAGAATTTTTAAAAAAAAGCATCATTGAAGCTGATTCTTCAGATGTTATAAGATTTTTATCCCAAATAGAAAATAAACGTTCATTAAACAGAAAATTAAGCGCTATTAATTCTTTTTTCGAATTTGCGTATAAGCGCGATATGATAAATGAAAAGTTTAAAATAAAACAGGCAAAAATTCCAAAATCATTACCTAAATATTTACAAAAAGATGAAATATTAAATTCGGTTTCAGCAATAAATTTGGAATCAAGCTGGTTTGAATTAAGAGATAAAGCCTTGATTTTGTTTTTGTATGCCACAGGTTTAAGAATAAGCGAAGCTTTAAATGTTAAGCTTAATGATATTGAAGACGGATGGGTTAGGGTTGAAATGGCAAAGGGGGAAAAACAACGTTTAGTGCCGATAGCAGATGTGGCTTTAAATGCTATAAAAGAATATCTACATAAAAGACCATGTAACAGCGAATATCTTTTTGTTAACAAAAACTGTGAAAAACTCAGCCGTATCAGTGCTTTTAATATCACCAAAAAATACCTAAACGTTTCTCCCCACGTACTTAGACATTCATTTGCCACTTCTTTGGTTTTAGGAGGAGCGGATTTAAGAGTGGTTCAGGAACTTTTGGGTCATGCTTCTTTAAATACTACCCAGATTTATACACATATCCAAAAAGAAAACTTAAAAGATACGGTTTTAAAATATCATCCTCTTGAAGATTTGGAATGAAAAAAGTAATAGATTTACTTCAAAAAAACGGAATAATTTGTAAAAAACTCGAAGAGATAAAATTTAATACCCGAAAAAAAATAAAAGCTTATTTAGGTGTTAATATAAAAAACGAATACTGTTTTATAGCGATTTTTGATAAAAAAAGTCGTTTTTTAAGAAAAGATATAGAGATTTTAAAAGAATTAGTGCCGCAAATAAATTTTAGATATAAAAAAAAGATTTTGATTTTAAACGGACCTATCTGTTCAAAAGCCAAAGATGAGTTAAAGGATTGGAGAATTTTGTGGTTTTAGCGGATATTGGAAATACGAATATTCATATATGGGAAGACGGCAAAACGTATAATCTTAAAACCCCTAAAAAATTTGCGAGAGATATATATTATATAAGTGTTAATGAAAAAAAAGAAAAAGAGTTTTTAAAATTTAATCCGCATGCTGTTAATTTGAGGAAAAAAGTTATTTTTGATACTTCTTACGAGGGGCTTGGAATAGATAGAATTATGGCGTGTAAAACTGTAAACGACGGAGTCGTAGTGGATGCCGGAAGTGCTGTTACTATAGACGTTATGCAAAACGGAGTTCATTTAGGCGGAGTAATAATGCCAGGAATTCATGCTTTTAAAGAGGCTTTTGGTAGAATTTCGGATAGACTTGATATGAATTTTTGCGAAATAGATTTTAATAAGCTTCCTCAAAATACCTGTGAAGCGGTGAGTTTCGGAAGTATCGGAGCTATTGTGCTTATGATAAATTATTTAAAAAAAAATAAAAAAGTTTATCTAACGGGAGGAGATGGAAAATTTTTAAGCAGATTCGTAGATGGAATTTATATAAAAGATTTGGTTTTTAGAGGAATGATTCAAACTATAAAAGAGTTAAAGGATTAAAATGACTATAGCATTGCCAAAAGGAAGAATAGCAAAAGAGGTTTTGGATATTTTTAAGAAAATTTTTAATGAAGATTTTGAATTTGAAAACAGAAAACTTATATTAAAAAAAGCTGGATTTACTTTTTTGAACGTTAGAAACTGGGACGTTGCGACTTATGTGGAAAAACAGGCTGCCGATATCGGAGTTGTGGGTTATGACGTGATAACCGAACTTAGAAGTGACGTATTGGAACTTATGGATTTGGGGCTTGGTAAATGTAGAGTGAGTGTAGGTGGAATAAAAGGGGACGAAAGTTATAAGCAAAAAAGCGAAATAAAAATAGCCAGTAAGCTTGCTAATATTGCCAAAGATTATTTTAGTAAAAAAGGAATTCCGGCTGAAATAATTAAATTAAACGGCTCGATTGAACTGGCGCCTCTTGTGGGATTGAGTGACGTAATAGTGGATATTGTTGAAACAGGTTCCACTCTTAGAGAAAACGGGCTTGAGGAAAAAGAGACGATTTTATATTCCTCTGCGAGACTTATTGCCAATAAGAATTCTTTTTTGACTAAAAAGCCTGAAATCTTAGAGCTTGTTGAGAAAATAAGGGAAGTTCATGGGGCTTGAATTATACGCAAAAGTCGAAGAACTTTTTTTGGATAAAGAAGCCGCTCATATTTTATGGGGTAAATTTATAGAAGTTTTAAAAAAATATGAAATTAATGAGGTTTTAGATATAGGTTGTGGCAGCGGTGATTTTTGTTTAATGGCGAAAGAAGAAGGAATAAATGTTTTTGGAATAGATTTAAGTGAAAATCAGATAAAAAAAGCAATAAAAAAAGGATGTGATTGTGAAGCGGTTAATGTTTGCGGACTTAATAAAAGCTTTGAAAGTGCTGTAGCAATTTTTGATGTTATAAATTATATGAACGCAGAAGAATTAAAAAGATTTTTTTCGTGTGTAAAAAAGAGAATAGAAAAATATTTTATATTTGATATAAATACTCTTTATGCTATGGAAGAACTTGCGGTAGGAACATTAAAAGCTGAGGATGAAAACCGATTTTCCGTGCTTTATAGTGAATTTGAGAATGATAAATTAATTACTGAAATTACACTGTTTGAGAAAAAAAATGACGAATGTTATGTAAAAAGTCAAAAAAGTATAATTCAATATTTTCATACTTTGCCGGAAATAGAAAAAATAAGCGGTATGAAATTAAAAGAAGTAATTCCAATTTCTCTTTATGGCAGCGAAGAAGCGGAAAAATTAATCGTGGTTATGGAAAAGTGATTATCTTTTGGGTTTGAAGTTTTCCTTACTTACACAAAAATCAGGTACGAAACATTTTTCGCATTTAGGATTTTTGGCGGTACAAATATAACGACCGAATAAAACAAATCCGTGATGAAGATCGTTTAAATCGGTTTTAAACGCTTCAATTAAATCTTTTTCCGTTTCTTCCACCGTTTGGGCATCTGTAATTCCAAGTCTGTGAACTACTCTGAATACATGCGTATCCACAGCCATTCTGTTTTGACCTTCCATTTCTATGAGAAAAACGTTTGCCGTTTTATTTCCCACACCAGGTAATTTTATTAAATCTTTATGTTCTCTTGGAATTTTACCTCCGTATTTTTCTTTTACCATTTGTGCCATAGCTACTAAATTTTTTGCTTTATTGTTAAAAAAATTACATGATTTTATTATTTCTTTCACATCTTCAACCTCGGCACATGCTAAAGAATCGATATCGGGATATTTTTTAAATAATTCCGGTGTTACCATATTAACTCTTTTATCCGTACATTGAGCGGATAAAATAATCGCCACTAAAAGTTCATAATCGTTATGATAATTAAGTTCGGTTTTTGAGCCTTTATAGCGTTCTAAAAATCTTCTTTTTATCTCTTCAAGCTCTTCAGGTGTTCTTAAAACCATTTTTTTCCCTTTTAAGGTTTTTTTGTCTCTTAAAATGCTATAATAACAAATATTTTAGCAAAGGAGATATATGGCTGGACATAATAAATGGTCAAAAGTTAAACATATCAAAGCAAAAGAAGACGCTAAAAAATCAAAAATTTTCACAAAACATGTAAGAGCCATTATGACTGCCGCTAGACAAGGCGGCGGAAATCCTGATAATAATCCGGCTCTTAGACTGGCTATTGAAAGAGCCAAAGCTGATTCGATGCCGATGAGTAATATTCAAAGAGCTATTGACAAAGCGACCGGGAATCTTGACGGAGTTGTTTTAAGCGAAGTGACTTATGAAGGTTACGGTCCGGGTGGTGTTGCCATTATGGTTGAATGTCTGACAGACAACAAAAACAGAACCGTAGCCGAAATCAGACACGCTTTTAAAAAAGCCGGGGGAAGTTTGGGAACAAGCGGAAGTGTGGCTTGGATGTTCGAGAAAAAGGGTGTTATAGTTGTAAACAGAAGTGATAAAGATGAAGAGGTAATAGAAAATGCTATAGAAGCCGGAGCGGATGATATTAAGGAACTTGATGAAGTTTTAGTGATTGAAAGCGCTCCTGAGGATTTTAATGCTGTGCTTGAAGCGGTAAACTCTATTGATGGAATTGAAATACTTGAAAGTAACGTTCAATTGGTTGCTACTAATGAAAGTGAAGTTGATGACGAAACTGCTGAAAAGGTAGAGAGACTTATCGAGGTTTTAGAAGATATAGATGACGTACAAAACGTAATACATAATATGGCATAAGGAGAAAGAATGAAAAAAATTTTAATAAGTGGATTAATAGCTACAAGTGCGCTTTTTGCGTTTCCTGGTATGGCGGGAGGCACGATGAAAGGAAATGCCGGGATGTTAGGTAAACCTATGCCCGGACTTACAGATGATACGGTAATTGCCGAAATTAACGGAAAAAAAATAAAAGTTAAAGAAATTAATGCCTATATTCAGGGAATTACCGGAGATAAAAGAATCAGACTTCAGGATTTACCGGCTCAGCATATTAAGAAATTAGTTCAAGATTATGCAGATACCGTTACAATTTATAAAAAAGCGAAAGAAATTGAAAACACTCCTCAGTTTAAAGCGGCAAAAATGAAATTAGCCGTAGATATGTGGCTTAAAGAAAGATTTAATCAAATTAAAATAAGTGATAAAGAAGCTAAAGAATTTTATGAAAAAAATAAAGATATTTATTTTAAAACTACGCCTCAAATCAAAGCGAGACATATTCTTGTAAAAGACGAAAAAACTGCTGAAAAACTTATAAATGAACTAAAAGGTCTTAAAGGTAAAGCTTTAGAGGAAAAATTTGCCGAGCTTGCTAAAAAATATTCAATAGGACCAAGCAAAGTACAAGGCGGGGAACTTGGATGGTTTAATCCAAAACAAATGGTACCTGCGTTTGCTGAAGCGGTTTCTAAAATGAAACCGGGTGAAATGACTTTAAAACCTGTTAAAACAAGATTCGGATATCATATTATTTTGGTTGAAGACAAAAAAGATAATAATTATATGCCGTATGAGCAGGTTAAACCTCAAATCATTGCTTATTTAAAAAATGAAAAACTAAAAAAAGAACTTGAAAGCTTAAAAAAACAAGAAAAATTCAAACTTTTAGTACCTGCTAAATAAGGAGGAGAAAGATGAGTTGGTGGAAAGACCTTGGAATTAAACCTGGGGTTTTAACAGGAAGTGAAGCTGCAAAAGTTTTAGATTATGCAAAAGATCACGGATTTGCTCTTCCGGCTATTAATGTAGTCGGAACAAATTCGGCAAATGCGGTTATGGAAGCTGCTAGTGAAGTTAATCTTCCTATAATTATTCAGTTTAGTAACGGTGGAGCTCATTTTTGGGCCGGAAAAGGTCTTGATAACGAAGGACAAAAAGCAGCGATTTTAGGTGCTATTGCCGGGGCTAAACATATTCATACTTTAGCTGAAGCTTATGGAATTCCTGTAATTTTACATACAGACCATGCAGCAAGAAAACTTCTTCCGTGGATTGACGGACTTATAGAAGCAAATGCTAAGCATAAAGAAAAATACGGAAGACCTCTGTTTAGTTCTCATATGCTTGATTTAAGCGAAGAACCGTTAGAACAAAACGTTCAAACATGTAAAGAATACCTAAAAAAATTAGCTCCGCTTGACATTATGCTTGAAATAGAGCTTGGAGTAACGGGCGGTGAAGAAGACGGAGTCGATAATACCGGAATTGACAACTCAAAACTTTATACTCAACCTGAAGATGTGGCATATGCGTATAAAGAATTAAAAGAAGTAAGTGATCTTTTTATGATTGCGGCAAGCTTTGGTAACGTTCACGGTGTATATAAACCGGGGAAAGTTAAACTTGAGCCGATTATTCTTAAAAATTCTCAAGAATATGTAAGAGAAAAATTCGGACTAAATCATGAAAAACCTATCAGATTCGTATTCCACGGTGGAAGCGGTAGCGAGCTTAGCAAAATTCACGAAGCTATTGATTACGGTGTAGTAAAAATGAATATCGATACCGATACTCAATGGGCGTTTTGGTCTGGTGTTAGAGAATATATTAAAAAATATTGGGATTATTTACAAACACAAATCGGAAACCCTGAAGGTGAAGATAAACCTAATAAAAAATACTACGACCCGAGAAAATGGCTAAGAGAAGGTGAAAAATCCATGAAAGAGAGGGTAATTAAAGCTTATAAAGACTTAAGAGCTATTTAATGCTCTCTTCTTCTATTACTCCTTTTATTTTTAAAAACAACTTCTATCACGTCAAAAGAGATGATTTATTAAAACCTTTTGAAGGTAATAAAGCAAGAAAATTTTATTATTTTTTGAAAAGGGATTTTCCTGAAATTAAAAGAGTAATAAGCTTTGGCTCAAACCAGTCAAATGCTATGTATTCTTTGAGTAAGCTTTGTAAGATCAAGGGATGGGAATTTATTTATTATACAAACCATATTCCTTTATTTTTAAAACGAAGCCCTCATGGAAATTATCTTGGAGCATTAAAAAACGGTATGAAAATTATTGAAATTGACTTAAAAGGGGATGATTTAAGGAATTTTATACTCTCTTTAAAAGATAAAAATACTCTAATAATCGAAGAAGGGGGAAGAATAAAAAAGAGTGAAGAAGGCATAAAAATTTTAGCGGATGAAATAAATGAATATTGTTTAAAAAATAATCTGAAAGTTTTTTTGCCAAGCGGGACTGGTACGACAGCCTATTTTTTAGCGAAACATTTGGATGTTGAGGTAATAACGACTCCGTGTGTCGGTGATAGCGAATATTTAAAAAAACAATTTGATATGCTTGGGAGAGGTAAAATTCCTACGATACTTTCGCCCAAAAAAAAGTATCATTTCGGAAAACTTTATAAAAATTTATATGATTTATGGAGAGAACTTAAAATCGCAGGAATTGAATTTGATTTGCTTTATGATCCTATAGGATGGGAAACTTTGCTTTATTATGGGCTTCGCAATGTTTTATATATACATCAAGGCGGTCTACAAGGCAATATTTCAATGTTAAAACGTTATCAAAGAAAATACAATTAATAAAAGATGTGTAATTTTGAAGCATTATTCATAATTTTTTCTTATATTAATTGTAAATGAATGTTCATTTTGATATTATTGGAAGATATCGATAAAGGAGAGAAAAATGGGAACGTTGGTAGCTCTTAATATTATCATACCTTGGATAGCGGCATTGATTATTTTTTTTCTTAAGAAGGATATTATTACAAATGTTTTGACATTTTTAATGCTTCCGATTTTAATTATTACCGCTTATTTCGCTTATATTCAGCCGCATCCGTCATTAATAGAGACTCCGAAATGGTTGGATTTACTTGTAAGTATTTATGACTTCGGACTGCTGAGTTATTTTTTTTATCAAGGTATTATTAGAAAAAATACTTTAATTTCAATTTTAGCTACTATTCAGATTATTTTTTTAATTATTGTATTGTTAATGATGCCTCATTCACAAACACCTAATATTTATGTTGATGATATTACGGTTATGTTTTATTTAATTGTAGCGATTATCGGTGTGCCTATTGCTATTTTTGCTACAAAATATATGGATTACTCAGAAAAAGGAAAACATTCTTTTGTAGCTATTGTTGTATGGTTTTTGGGTGTTATGAATTTTGCTGTGAGCGTCAATAATATAGAATGGTTTTTTGCTTTATTCGAAACTACAACGCTTGCGAGCTATATTATGATAGGATTTAGAGGTGACAGGGAAGCTATTAATAATTCTAATCTTGCTTTGTGGATGAATCAAATCGGCGGAATTGCTATTTTAATCGCTTTAATGATTTTTATTAAATATAATGGAGTTTATCATTTTACCGAACTTTTAAAACATCCTGAATTTGTTTCAATGGCAGCTCTCGGGTTTTTATCTTTAAGCGCTCTTGTAAAAGGTGCTCAAATGCCGTTTCACAAATGGCTGCTCGGTGCGATGGTGGCTCCGACTCCTGTTAGTGCTATTTTACACTCGGCTACAATGGTAAAAATAGCTCCTTATTTGATTTTAAGAATAGCTCCTGTGATTAAGGGGACTCTCCTTGCTAAACTTTTGATTATTACCACAGGTTATGTTTTTGTAGTGGCTGCTGTTATTGCCCTGACTCAGGATAATTTCAAAAAAATCCTTGCTTATTCGACTATATCGCTTTTAGGGCTTATGATGTTAGCGGCGGCTGTTGGTACTCCTATTGCGGTTACGGCAAGTTTGATTTTAATAATTTTCCATGCTTTTGCCAAAGGGTTTTTATTCGTTGAAGCGGGAGTGCTTGAAAAAGTTTTTCATGTTAAATATATCAATCAAATGAGAAGACTCATAGAAAGAGCTCCTCTTACCCTTATGTTTATATTTTTCGGATTTTTAAATATGACTTTTGTTCCGTTTGGTACATTTATCGGTAAATGGATGATGATTGAAGAAGTTAGCAATTTCTTACAGCACGGAAGTTATATTTTACTTATCATTTATGTCGGTGCCGGAAGTGCTTTTTTGAGTATTTTATATATGAAAGTATTAGGGATTAGTGTAAGAAAAGCTCACGGCATTGAAAAAATAAACTGGGTAAAACTTCCAAAAACGTTCAATTTCGTATCAGTTTGGTATTATGTATGGCTTTTGGCAATTACGGTTTTTATAGCTCCGTTTATTGTCGATTTTGTTGTACCTATTGCTAAAAGTATTGCCGGAAAGCCTGAAATTTATGCTACTGGACTTACTCTTCATATGTATGATTCCACTCTTTATTTTTGGCAGATTTTGGGGGCGCTTATTATTTTATCATTGATTCATATACTTCCGTATTTTGTAAAGTTCAAAGCTGATGTCGTTCATCCTTACAACTGTGGTGAAAAATTTCCAAGACATATGGAGACCTGGAATTTTGAATGTCTTGCCAAATATGAAGGATATTTTGTGGCATTCAGTATCGCTTTATTTGTAATGGTAGTAGTCCTTGGAGGAGGTTTATTATGATAAATGTAATATTAACTTTACTAGCTCCAATAATCGGAGGTTTTGTTTATGGTATTGAGAGAATAGTAAAAGCGAGAATGCAAAAAAGAGTCGGACCGCCTCTGCTTCAGCCCTTTTATGATTTTTTTAAATTAATGGATAAAAGACCGCTTATGATTCATTCGCTTCATGCGTTAATGGGAATAATGTATTTTATTGCCGAGTGGTTTGCTTTGGCGGTTTTATTACTCGGAAACGATTTACTTATTGCGGTATTTTTCCATGTAATAGCGGTACTTGCGTTGGTAATAGGGGCTAGCAGTGTTAGAAGTCCTTATTCGGTACTCGGTGCTTTGAGAGAACTTATGCATATGATTAGTTATGAACCTTTAATGGTTTTAATGGTAGTGGCTCTGTTTTTGGTAGTGGGAAGTTTTGATATAAGAGATGTGTTAGCCTATGAAGGCTATCCTATTTTAAGACTACCTTTAGTATTTATTGCGTTTTTATTAACTATTCCAATGATGCTTCAAAAATCCCCGTTTGATATTGCCGAAGCTCATCAGGAAATTATCGGAGGACCTGAAATTGAATATAGTGGTCCTTTTTATGAAGCGTTATATACCGGAAAATGGATTGAATATATTTATGTATTTACATTTGTGTTTCTTTTTGGAGGATCTCATTACTGGCTGGGTGTTTTACTTGTAATCTTGGCGTTTTTATTTATAAATCTGCTTGACAATGCTTCTGCACGTCTTGATTTTAGAGCGATGGTGAAATTCGCTTGGGGATTTTTAATTCCTATGGCTGCATTAAACGTAATTTTGTTAGCGTTATGGCAATAAGGAGAAATTATGGGATTTTTTAGCAAATTTAGAAAAAAATCGCCTTGGATTTTACACTACAACACAGGTGGATGTAACGGGTGTGATATCGAGATTTTATCCGCTCTTGCACCGAGATATGACATAGAGAGGTTTGGGATGTTAAACAGAGGGAATCCGAAACAAGCGGATATTTTGCTTGTAACGGGACCTGTGACGAAAAATTGTAAGGATGTTTTAAGAAGACTTTATCTTGAAATGGCTGAACCAAAAGTAGTAGTGGCAATGGGCGCTTGCGCTCACGGAGGTGGAATTTTTAGAGATTTTTACCATGTTGAAAACGGAGTTAATAATATTATCCCTGTAGATGTATGGATCCCGGGATGTGCTCCGAGAGTTGAGGCTTTAATAGATGGAATGGTTGAAGCTATAGAAATATGGCAGCAGAAATCAAAAGAAAAAGAGTATTTAAGAGACCACGAAAATATAATTAAAACTTTAGGAGTGGAAGATGATGATTAATCCTGATATGCAGATTGAGGAAGTAACGCTTGATAATGTCGTAGAAAAAATCAAAGATTTTTATGATGAGAGTGAGTGGAATTTTATTACCGTAAATGCGACTGACCTTGGAGGAAAGCTTCAAATAGATTGGCTTTTTTCAAAATATGGAGCAAAAAATATAATAAAAATTTTTAGAGCCCAGGATGTTTCATATGATGCTTTTATTCCTTCAATAGTACCTGTTATTCCAAGTGCTTGGCTTGCTGAATGGGAACTAGCGGATCTTTTCGGACTTGAAGTTGAAAATGCGGCAACCGGAGTGTTTATTGCACCTGACGGGCCAAAAGCGCCGCTTAGAGCCGATACGAAACTATAAGGAGATGTAATGGGAAAAATAGTAGTACCTTTCGGGTCGCAACATGTAGCGCTTCCTGAGCCAATAAGCTTTTTGTTTGATACGGAAAATGAAATAATTACAAAAGTTGAAGCCCATATCGGATATGTTCACAGAGGTATAGAAAAAGCGGCGATCACACGCTTTGAATACAATCAGCTTCCGTATTTAACGGCAAGAGTTTGCGGGCTTTGTTCGATTACGCACGCTGGAGCTGTGGTTCACGGGATAGAGAAGCTTATGGATATAGAAGTAAATAAAAGAATAGATTATCTAAGAATGCTTGTAGTTGAGCTTGACAGAATCCACTCTCATATGCTGGCAAACGGACATGTAGCTGAAGTGGTTGGGTATGAAAATCTTTTTATGCAAACATTTAGAGCCAGAGAAGACGTAATGGATGTGCTTGAGAGAATTACGGGAAATAGAGTTCAATACGATTATCAAACTATAGGTGGAGTGGCAAGAGATATTGATCTTGAAACAGCGGAATTTGCTAAGAAAAAGCTGAAAAAACTAAAAGAAAACGTTTTAAAAGTAATGGAATTTCACGATAGCGATTATACTTTTGGACTTAAAACGAAAGGTGTAGGGGTAATAAGTAAAGAAATGGCGGCTAAATACAATACCGCAGGACCTATCGCCAGAGCCAGCGGACTTGAAACGGACGTTAGAGCGGAATTTGATTATCTTCCTTTTGAAGAAGTGGGATACAAAATGCAAACAAGAAAAGAAGGCGATGTTTGGGCGAGAAATATGGTGAGATTTGATGAAGTGTTAAATTCGATTGAGATGTGTGAGAATATTTTGGATAATTTGCCTCAGGGCGAACATCAGGTAAAAGTAAAAGGAAGACCAAAAGGTGAGACGGTAGTAAGAGTCGAAGCGCCAAGAGGAGAATGCTTTTATTATCTAAAAGCAAGTGGTAAAAAAGTAATGGATAGGGTTAGAATAAGAGTGCCGACATACGCAAACATTCCTATTTTAAAAGAGCTTTTCTTAGGAGCGAAATATTCGGATGCTCAGGCAATAGTGCTAAGCTTTGACCCGTGTATGAGCTGTACGGCGAGATAGGAGGTAGATATGCTTAAAATGTTTATAGAAAGTCTAAAAAACCTGGTAAGTGAACCGGAGACAATAAAATATCCTTTTGAACCTTCTCCTGAGCCAAAAGGATATAGGGGAACAATTCATTATAATGAAGAACTTTGTATTTTTTGTGACAAGTGCGAAAATATATGTCCTCCGGGTGCTATTAAATTTGTCGTAGTTGATTACGAAACCGGTAAAAAAGAGTATAACTATAATCCGTATCTTTGTATTTATTGCGGGGCGTGTGTTAGAGAATGTCCTAAAGCGGATGAAGGATGTCTGGTACAGGTTGAAACAAGAACTCCGCCTCTTGGAAGAAGCGTTCCAAAAGGCAAGGAACTCGGGTATTTCATAAATAGAATAGACAATCCAAAAGAAGTAGAAAGTAAATGGAGAGAAATAGAAGAACTTAATATCAAAACAAAAGAAGAATATAAAGCTTACAAAAAAGCTAAAAGAGCTCAAAAAGCAGCGGCAAAAGCCAAAGGCGAAGAATAATTGACATTCCTCTCCTTTTGGAGTTATAATAATGAACAATAATTCAGGAGGGGAAAAATGAAGATTGCTTTTTTTGAAATAAAAGATGAAGAAAAAGAGTTTTTTGAAAAACATTTAAAAGATATTGATGCCGAAGTTTATTTTTTTGAAGAAACGGTAAATGAACATAAATTGCCTGCCGATTATGACGTAGTATCAGTTTTTATAAATTCAAAAATTACTGTCGAAATTCTTGATAAACTGCCAAATTTAAAATATATTCAGACCCGCTCTACCGGTTATGATCATATTGATTTAGTTGAGTGTTATAAAAGAGGAATAATTGTAAGCAATGTCAGAGGTTACGCAGGTCCAGCTGTTGGGGAGTTTTCTTATGGACTGTTACTTGAAGCTATAAGAAAACTTTATATTGCTATTAACAGGGTAAAAGAAGGAAATCTTTTTTATAAGGATTTAAAGGGTATTGAGATTGAAGGTAAAACAATCGGGGTTTTAGGCCTTGGGACAATTGGGACTCAGATTGTAAAAATAGCAAAAGGTTTTGGGGCGAATGTAATTGCCTATGTGAGACATAAAAAAAATATAGAAGTAAAACAGACACCTGTTTTAGAGGAAGTACTTGAAAACAGCGATTTTTTATTTATTGCTCTTCCTTTAACCCCTGAGACTAAAAATCTGATAAATGCTGAAAATATAAAAGGTTTTAGAGGAAATATTATAATTAATCCAGCTAGAGCTGAGATTATAAGCCGTGAAGTTTATGAAGAATTTGATGGAATAATTGCAGCAGATGTTTTGCCTGATTGGAATCTGGCAAAAAAAGAAAATATAATAGCAACTCCTCATATGGCTTATTATACAAAAGAAGCCCTAAGAAGAATTATGCAAATTTCCCTTGATAATTTGTTGGATTTTCTAAGCGGAAAAACTCCAAGACATTGTTTAAAAGAAGAGTGTATGAAAAATTATAAAGGTTGTAAATGAAAAAGCTAATTTTGGGTTTAAGTGTAGTTTTGGCTTTTTCGTGTGAGAGTGATTGTATTACGTGTCATCCGAAACTAAAAGAACTTTACAATCCTAAAAATAAATATTACAAACAGCACGCTTTTTTAAAAGACTGTACAAAATGTCATAAATCCCATCCTGCAAAGGGTGAGGATAAATGCGGGGCTGACTGTTTTGACTGTCACAGCAGAAAAAAACTTATAAACACTCCCATTCCTGATCATCAAAGATTAAAAGACTGTATAAAATGTCATAAAACTCAGGAAGTTTTGGAAGAATTAAAGCCAAAAAACCAAAATTGGCTTAATCTTCCTTAAGATTTTTAAAAATTTTAATGATTTCTTTTTTATTTATTTTATGATTTGCGTTTTTGTATATATTATCTTCAAGTTTTAGAAGAATTTCTTTTATTTCGGGTATGTTGCTGTATGGTATTAAGAGGTTGAAAAGTTCTTTTTGGTTTGCTTTTTTTATTTTTTGATAAATATCTGCTTGGCGGTTTAGATTTATTTTAAAAATCAAGTATACTAATGTCCCCCCGATTACCATACCGATAATAAAAGCTATAAAAATAATTTTATTGCTGTTTTGAGATTTTTGTTGTTTTATAGGTGGGGGCGTTGTTTTTTTTACGGCACCTCCTTTAACATAAACGTTAATAGGTTTTGATGATACGGTTTTTAGAGAAGTTCCATTAAATTCTTTTAACTTAAATGCCCCAATTGTATAATTCGTATCAGATATTACCGTAAAATTTTGTTCAAGGGTGCCGCATAGCTTTTGATTTTTTATATATGTTTTTAAAGAGGGGATATTTTTATAAACCGATGCGTTTTTTATTTTTAAATCAAATTCTTTCATATCAAGAAAATCCCCGCAACCGCTTAACTTTAAATAAACATTGTTTGGTTTATTAGCTTCAACTACGTTGTTTGCTTTTACGCTTATATTAAAATCACCGAATACGGAATCTTTTGGAATAGGTTTTACTTTAATATTTAGTTTATTGGAATAAATAGTTTGATATTTCATACTTGTCATAGTAAAAAAAGGATCGCCAAAGAGTTTTTCTTTTATAAGGTGCCCGATTTTTGCGCTGATAGGACCGATTGTAAAGTCCCCCGCTTTTTGTGGAATTATTAAAAAGTCGTATTCTATTCCATTTGGTAAATTTTGTTTTGAAATTTCTTTTAAATAAAAATTTTCGTTTTCAGGACTTTGTATCTGAACGGTATCGATGTTTTTTTGTTTTGTAAATTTAATTCTTAAAATCGCACTTTCACCTATATATAAATTTTTTTTTGAAATATTTAAATCGAGTTCATAATCGCCTTTTGTCTGTTTAGGAGAAACTACTTCGATTTTTACAGGTTTTGTTTTATAAATTTTGCCGTCAATTTTTACATTAAAAGAAGGAATAGTTATATTTTTATCAGGAGCTATTACAAATGTTTTGGATACGCTTTCTTTTACCTCTCCGTTTATTACCATTATATTATTGTTTATAGAAGTTCCGAGCACAGGATATCCTGCGATTTTAGAAGGGTTTGGAAACTCAATCTCTTTTCCTTTTGCGGTCAGGGTAATCAGTACTTCCTCGTTTGGCAAAATTTTGGTTTTGTTTACCTGAATATGTAAGTTCGCCGCAAAAACTATTAACGGCATTAAAAATAAAAATATTCTCATTAATCGCTCCTTAAAGGTATCAAAAGTGTATTAAACTCTAAATTTCTTAAAATTTTATGAAAATAACGCTCTCTTACATCTTTTGTTTTGTTTGAATCTTTAGTTTTTATGTTTTGAAACTTTTTAATTTTATTAAAACTGCCTTCTTTTTTTAACTCGTTTTTTTGCGCGGGGTTATTGTTTTGAGATGTTTTTTCTTTTGAAATTTTTTTATTCTTTTCATTTGTTTGAGTTTGCTTGGAATTTTTTTTCTTTTTTTCTTTTTCATTTTTAGTCTGTTTTTGGGAAGAACTTTTTTTCTTTTTTTCTTTTTTATTTTTTTTCTTTTCTTCTTTTTGCTGAGGTTTTTGTTTTAATAGCTTTTTTAAGAGATTTAAGTTATATAAAGCGTCTTTGTCTTTTTTTATTTTAAGTGCTTTTTCATAATATTCAATTGCTTTTTGATAATTTTTTAGTTTTACGTATGTGTTACCTATATTGTAAAGTTTATTAAATTCCAGGTTCTTGTCTTTAATTTTTTTATAAAGTTCAAGTGCTTTTTTATAATCGCCTGCTTTATAATAGCTGTTTGCTGCGTTATAAAGCGCTTTATCATTTTTTATTTTCAGATATTCCTGGGCGGCTTTTTTGTATTGTTTATTACTAAAATATTCATCTGCTTTTTTTATATGAAAATAATTAAAAGCAAAAAGAGGAATAAAAATGAATAAAATTAAATATTTCATTTTTTAAACCTTATAGAAATTGAACCTATGAAGAAAAGCAAAATACCAAATAAAAGCGGAAAATAAAAAAGCTCTAAATTGTCTTTTATTTTGATTGTTTTGTTTTTTGAGTGTTTGTTTATCTGAGTTAGGATTTCTTTTATATCATTGTTTGAATAGGTGAATTTTATGCCTTTACTCGGCAGGGTTTGGCTATTGCAAGGGGTTAGTGCGAAAATATAGGATATTGTGTTTTTTTTATCGAAATATTTTTCGCTTATAGTCAGTTTTATACTTTTTTTTGAAAGTCTATTGGCATTCAAAAACGCTAAATCAAAATTGGGCTCGGTTTTAAAAAGATTTTTTTTATTGATATGTTTTAAAAGATAAATAATAGAATCATAATCGGTTGTAAAAGGAGAAATTAAATAACTTTTATCCATAACAAGAATTACGCTTACATTTTGTGTGGTAAAGTTTGAAAAAAGTTTTTCAAGTTTTGATATCGCCGCTTCAAATCTGTTGGGATAAATATCTTTACACGCCATCTCTTTTCCACCGCTTAAAAGGATTATAACATTTGAAGAATTTATTTTAATTGCGGTCTCTTTTTTAGGGATTACGGGTCTAGCAAGAGCTAACACTATAAAAATAAAAGCGATTAAAAACACAAAGAATCTCTTTTTTTTATTAAATTTCGTATCGATTACTATTTTGTCTATTATCTTTTTGCTAAAGGGCAATTTTTTATTTTTTATTAAAAAAATAAAAGGAATAACTAAAAAAAATAAAAAAGCTTGCGGGTTTAAAAATTCCATATGTTTCTCCTGTATCTTACCAAAAATACCAGATATAAAACCGCCGCAAATATCAAAGGATATATATAGTAATATGTTTTTATATAAATAGTTTTGTTTTCAAGATTTGATTTCTCAAGCCTGTTTATTTTTTCAAAAATTTTTTTTAGCTGTTTTATATCCGTTATATGAAAAAACTTTCCGCCTGTGGAAGAACTTATTTTTTGCAAAGTCGATTTATTTACGTTTAATCCGAGCCCTATCGAATAGACTTTTATATTTTCTTTTTTTAAACTCTCAATAGTGACATCAAGAGGTGTTATGCTTGCGTTATCCTGTCCATCGGTTACGAGAATAATGATTTTGGATTTGGCGTGGGAGTTTTTAAAAAGCGTTTTACTTAAAAAAAGCGCGTCATACATTGCCGTACGGCCTCCGGCAATTGAGACAAATATTCTTTGTAAAATTTCTTTAAAACTTTTCTTATCAAATGTAAGCGGGGATGCTATATAAGCGATATTACCAAATATTACAAGTCCTATCCGGTCATTTTGGCGTTTTTTAGCAAACTCCCAAACTATTCTTTTAGCATTTTCGAGTTTGTTGTTTTCATTCATAGACCCGCTTGTATCTAAAACGGTGACAATATCATATCCGTAATTAGAATTGTTTTTAATGATTTTTATTTTAATGGGACTTGATAGGGCTGTTGTTAATAATATAATTATCAATATCTCAAGAAGAGGAATTTTTTTTATTTTATAAAAAGGTTTTACATAAGGAAATATAAGACTTTCAATATTGGCAGGGCATTTTATCTTACAAAAAATATAAACAGGAATTAAAATAAAAGCAAAAGGAAATTCAAAACTCATTTTATTCTCTTTATAAAATCAATAATTTTTTCTTTTGTTTTTTCATCAAGAGGAGGCACTTCTTTTTTATATTTATAAGTTTCAAGCATTTTTACTATTTCTTCATACTCTTTAATATTATTTTCTGTTACAAAAGCCTTAGCAAGTGACGTAAACATATAAGCTGTTGTTTTTGAATCGTTAAACGGTAAATTTTTAAGCTGTTTTAAAAGCGTTTTTTTATAATTCTTCTTTTTGTTTTTTAAATAAAGCGCAATTAACATTAATGCTGTTATAATAATTAATACACTTACAGATAGAAAAATATACCACCATATGTCAATAATTTCAGCGTTTGGCTTTATATCACGTATAGGAATATTCATTTTACAAGCTCCGCAAGTTTTATATATGCTTCTTCATCTGTGTAAATTTTGGTAAATTTTATTTTTTCTTTTTTTAAATAGTTTATAAATTCTTTATCTAATGCTTTAATTTCTTTTTTATATTTGTTTAATGTTTCTTTTTCAAAAAAAGTATGTTTTTTATTTAAAGTTACAGGGTCTATTAAATCTATTTCTCCTAAACTGCTAGGATTTTCTTCAAATTTGTCTCTTACCCATATGACAAAAGTTTCATGTTTTAATTTTTTTATAGGAGGATGCTTATAAAAATCCCCTATCAAAAATAGAAGTGATTTTTTATATTTGTTAAGATAAGAAATAAAATCAAATTCGTAATCTTTTCCAAGATAATCAAATTTATATACTTTTTCTATAAAATAAGGAATCATTTTAATCTGTTTTGTGGGTTTAAAACTGTAAATTTTATCTGCTATAATATGTAAAGAAACTTTATCCGAATATTTAACGCCGCTGTATCCGAGTATTCCGACAATCTCAGATATGAATTCGCTTTTTAATCTTTTAGTGCCGAAATGAATACTTCCGCTTCCAAGGACTGCGATTATTATATTAATTTCTCTTTCTTCTTCAAATTCTTTTACGTAAGGTTTTTGAAATTTAGCACTTATTTTCCAGTCTATTTTTTTTGTATCTTCTCCATAAATATATTCTCTAAGTTCTTTAAAATCAAGGCCGCTTCCTTTGAATTTTGAAAGATGTCTTCCTTGAAGTTTGTCAAAAACGACTTTTTTTGATTTTAAAATTATTTCTTTCATGGAACCGGTATAGCTTCTAAAACTTTTTTTATAATATCATCTGCGGTTATTTCATCAGCTTCGGCTTTATAGTTTAGTATTATTCTGTGTCTTAAAACATCAGGTGCCACTTCTATAATATCAAGTGGCGTTACATAATCTTTGTTTTTAAGCATTGCGTTAGCTTTAGATGCTTTTACCAATGAAATCGTTCCTCTCGGACTTGCACCGTATTCTATATATTCTTTTAATTCTTCACTCGGATTTCGTGTATAGTTGATAATCTTTGCGATATATTCGATAAGTTCTTTATCTATATGTATGTTTTTCAATCTGTTTTGAAATTCTTTTATATCGTGTTGTGTTAAAAGAGGTTTTATAACCGGTGGATTTTCAAGTAGTTCGATTATTTTTATTTCTTCTTCTGGAGTATTATAACTTACAATCGTTTTTAATAAAAACCTGTCAAGCTGTGCTTCAGGGAGAGGATACGTACCTTCTTGCTCTATAGGGTTTTGTGTTGCAAGTACGATAAAAGGCTCTTGTAATTCAAATGTCTCATCTGCTATAGTCACCTGTTTTTCTTGCATGGCTTCTAAAAGGGCGCTTTGAACTTTGGCAGGAGCTCTATTTATTTCATCCGCTAAAACAATATTGGCAAAAATAGGACCTTTTTTTATTTGAAACTTATTGGTTTTTGGGTTGTAAATTTCTACTCCTATTATATCGCTTGGCAGTAAATCCGGAGTAAATTGAATTCTTTTAAAAGTGAGGTCACATAATTTGGCAAGTGTTTTTACAGCGGTTGTTTTAGCAACTCCCGGAACTCCTTCTATTAAAATATGTGAATTAGTTATTAATGATATAAGTAAGGAATTTATTAAATTTTCATGGCCTATTATATTTTTTTGTAGTTCTTTTTTTAATATTTGTAACTTTTCCATAAGAATTCCTTTTGTTTTGTGTATTATATTCTTATATAGTTAAAAATAAATTAAGTAAAAAAGCGGCAATTTTGGGGAACTTTTAGAAAATTTTAAAAATTTTTGATTTTTTTTCGAAAAACTCTTGACAGAAGGAAAGAAATATAATATACTTTCAATCCCAAAACGGGAAGGGCACTT
>Ga0256838_1000171_pt1 | contig 45482 bp, 58 predicted proteins | sample 4571419metaG_FD_185978 | JGI IMG/M metagenome (GOLD analysis project Ga0256838, IMG submission 185978) | Hydrothermal vent microbial communities from Guaymas Basin, Mexico - 4571-419 | ecosystem: Environmental > Aquatic > Marine > Hydrothermal vents | place: Mexico: Guaymas Basin | collected... | reverse complement strand
AATTTTTAATATAACTTGATTGAATATTAGAAATAATATTATTACCATTTTTAGTAAAGTATACAATACTACCTTTTCTCTTTCTAATAGGTACATTAACTAAATTGATAGGAAATATTAATTTTTCCGGTTCTTCTCTACTTAAACTTTGGATAGTAACTATATCTGATGACAACACATCCGGTAATTCAAGCATACTTATAATTTCAGGTAATTTATAATAATGGTCTAATATCAAATATAATTCATTTTCCGAAAATTTACTTACAAATGTCTTTGATAAAATAATATTAAAATATTTTTGTAAATAATAATTTTTAGTAGGTAATATTTTATACAATGTTTTCTCATCATTTAGTAAATAATAAATAATTTCTCCAAAGTCTTTCTCAAAATAAAAATCTTGTCTATAATTATAAGTTAAAGGAAGTTTTTTAGGCGTCAATTCTAATGCTAAACTAATAGTAAAATCTGTAAATTCAGGAAAAAATTGTTTTAACTTATGAAGCCTATGTTTTCTAACAGAAGGTAAAGGAGCAGAATACGCTTCTGCTAAATATGTAGTAAATTGCTCTAATTGCTTTAAAGTCATATTTCTCCTTTTATTTCTTTTATAATAGATTCAAAAATATTTTGAACTTTATTTTTCGGGTAATTAATATCCCTTGCAATTACTTGGTAAGAATTACCTTTTAATCTTTCAAGCATTATCACTTTTTCTAAAAAAGTAATTTTATGTAAAATTGTTGCAATCCCATCACATATTTCTTCTGTTAAATTGAAAAACTTATTTTCTTTTTTTAAAAAATCTTCTGTATCAACCAAAGAGATTGTTTCTACCTCATGCTTATAAAATTTCCTTAAAGCATTATAAATATTAATATTAATCCATTTATCTATATCTTTACCTTTTAAAGTGTCATAAGTACGTAAAGCTTGTAAATAAGCAATAACACCCTCTTGAAAAGCATCATCTTTTATATTAGATTGATACTTCTTTTCAAAACTATTAATATATTTCTTTATTGTATCTTTTACTTCTTTTGGTATATCATACATCTATTCTCCTTTTAAAATTCTTTCCTTTGTTATTTCACAATATTTTTCTTCTAATTCAATTCCTATCCATTTCATTTGAATGTTTTTTAATATATACTCAATTAATTCTAATGGTTTTTCATTTTGATGTTTTTGTTTTTTACCATTAACCCTATTAAAACTCCATACATCAGCATCACGCCTACCATTAAAAAATGCTCTACCTTTATTTGCATACATAATAATTTCATATTGTTGCCCATATTGAGCCTTTAAATCCCCAGCAGTCCAATTATTTTTAACCCAAATTATTTGATTTTTTAGTTTATAATATTTTTCAATTTCTTGTTTAAAAAAATCAATAGTTTTCCAAGAAGTAAAACAATAAAATGCTTTATTGTTTTTTAATATAGCATAACTATACTTTATAAACTCCGTAATCAATTTATAATTATCATCATTTTTTATTGGTTTACAAAACTGATGATTTTTATTTTTTCTATGATTTGTTTTATAATTAATTAAATATGGAGGATCAGTTACTATCAAATCAATACTTTCTTTTAAAAAATGTTTCATAATATTTAAACAATCACCACAATATAATATTCCATTTTCTGTTTCAAAATACCTATTTTCTTCTGGAAAAATATTTTTCCAACTCATTTATTACCCCCTTTTTTTATAATTTTAAAAATTATATAAGCAAATAAAAGTTGTAAAAATAATATTTGATAATATTCCATTATTTCACCTTCTCAACTTCTATTTGAGTTAACCCATTTTCTTTTAAAACTTTTATATAAGTATCAAAAAACTCTTTTTCAATTTCATTATGATGTAATACAACAAACACAGCCATTTGCTTTCTATATTGTTCTAACAACACTTTTAACATTTCAATACCTCGCTCATCTAAAACGCCCAACAATTCATCTAAAACAAGAATATTCAATTTATTTTGTGTAAATAATTGTAATGTTTCAAAAATAGCAAACAACACAACTAACGCCACTCTTGTTTTTTCACCACTTGATAAACTATTTAATGTCTTTTCTACACCATTATCTTTAAATCTAAAATCAATTTTTCCTTTAAGCTCGTAAGCAATAATCTCAATATCCAAACCTGTCATTTGACTAATTTGTGCAATTTTAGAATTTAACAATAAAATAAAAGACATCAAGTATTTTTGAGTAATTGTATTACTTTTTATTAAAGCAATCATTATATCTATCACTTCATTTTCAATTCTAATATTTCTAATCCTCTCTTTTACACTTTCTAGATTACTTTCAACTTCACTCTCTTGCTCTTTTAATTTCTCATATTTTTCTTTATCTTGTTCGTAAAACATTAATCTATCGTCAATATTCTTTAATTCTTTTTCAATTTTCTTCTTTTTAGTATCTACTTTATTTTGTAATACTTCTAATTTTTCCTCTATTTTTTCTTGTTCTTTTACTATCTTTTCTTTTTCTTCTTTTAATTGTTTTTGTTTATTAGCAAGCTCTTCATATTCTTTTTCTAAATTTCCTAATTGTTCTGTAACAGGCTGTCCGCAAACAGGACACACTCCACTTTCTAATTTTTCAATTTGTTTTTTTATATAATTTTTTGTATTTTCATACTTTAAAAACTCTGTTCTCAAATTGTTTATTTCATCTAAAATTTCTTGCAATTTATTTTTTAAAAAAGCAATTTGTTTATTCTCTGCACTTTTTTCAATCTCTATTAAAGCATCTTTCAATAAATACTTTTTATTTGTTAATCCTACAACATCAATTTCTGTAAATTCTTTCAACAAAGACAATTGTTTTTCATAATTATACTTTGTATGTAACAACAACTTCAATTCATTTTTATTTAATCTTAATCGGCTCTTTAACTCTTTATCTATATACTTTATTGTTTCAATATCAAAAAATTTATAAATCAAATTTTCTTCATTAGAAACATCAAATATATTTTTAATTGTTGTGGTTGATAAGTAGTAAAAAGAAATAAACATATTATAATTCATACCTATAATTTCTTCAATTTTTTGTAATTGTTGCTTTATACCCTTGCTAGAAATATCAATATCATTTTTATAAATAAAAATAGCATTTCTTTTTCTATCATTTACTACAACATATCTATCTTTATCTTTTAAAAACTCTACTTTAATTGTATAAGGTTTTTGCGTTATTTTATTATATGTTTCTTCTAATTTATCATTTCCGCTTTTAGGATTTTTGTTAAATAATGCTTGGGAAAGAGCTAGTAAAGTTTGCGTCTTCCCTGCTCCATTATTTCCTACAACAGCATGAATACCATTTTCAAACTCAAACTCTTGTCTATCAATAGACATAAAATCTTCAATTGTTATTTTTTCAAATTTCAACATAACAACACTTTACATAAATCTTTTATATAAGTCATCTAAAAATTCCGATGCTTCTTCAATAGTTTTAAAAGTTTCTAACACAACAACCTCACCATTAGATAATATAGCTCTAACAGGAAATTCCCCTACAACTTTATTTCCAATACTAATATCTAAACAACCTGATAAATTTACAAGTCTAATTGTCTGTCCTTTTTCATTTGTAATAGGATAAACTACCATAACCTCTCCTTATTTTTTTTGGATTTCAAGCAATAATTGATATGCTTTATCATAATGTTCTTCACTCAAAACATTTGTTTTTAACAATTCAAATAAAGTATTATAAACATCAATCTGTCCTTCCTTTTGCAACAGCTCTGCCTGTTCTTGTAAAACATCTTCATCTATATTTTGTAATATCTCTAATTGAACATTTTTTCTATTTTCTAAATCTAAAACGCTCTGCGTATTAGTATTAACTCTTATCTTATACAAATTTATAGGGGATAAAGTCTGTAATAATTTATTATAATTTTTTACATCCGTTTGTAACAACACTTTCTGTGGTAAATATGAAGTGTCAATATACTCCCAATTTAGCTCTTTTTTATTTATTGTTATTGATAAAATTTTTGTGCTTCTTTTAGGCTCATAAACAATTGTATAAGGACTTCCACAGTAACAAATATTCTTAAACTGATAAGGAATATGAATATCCCCTAAAAATACATAATCAAAATCTTTTGTATATTTTCTCAAAGGTATTTCTTCTTTCACAATTCCAATAGACGCTCTTATATGTGAAAAAAGAACACTTCTTTCTTTTGGGTATATCTTTTTTATTTCATTTATTCTATGATGTGAAACAAAGTAAAAATACCAATTTTCAATTCTTATAGGTTTCTCTGTAAATTCAAAATAAGTATAATTCAATTCAGGCAATTTATGAAAAGTTGTTTCCTTACTTGACAAATCTTCGTGATTGCCTGAAATAACATAAATAGTAAATTTATCCTTTAATTTAGAGATAAATTCATAAAATGCCGCCAATTCATCAAGCGTAGGGTTTGCTTTATCAAAAATATCTCCTCCTAAAACAAGAATTTCACCTTCTTGTTCCAATAAAAAATCCCCAAGTAACATAAATCTATTATATTCCCACTCTTTATTTTTTCTCAAATTTAAATGAATATCAGAAACAAATAATATTTTTTTCATATAAACTTCTCCTCTTTCTTTCTACCTACACTTATTCTATTAACAAATTCAATATTATACTTTTTATAAAAATCATTATAAGATAAATGACTACATAAAAAAAGATGGCTATCTTGTTGTTTTATTTGCTCTATCAATCCATAAAGTAACCTTGCTGAAAAATCTGTATTTAAAGCTCTTTCAATTCCTACATTATACACAACAATAATATCAGCTTGTGGAATTTCATATTTCTCATTTTCAAACACCGCTTTAAAATATTCAGCAAAGTCAATTCCCCTTACCTTGTATGTATCTAACAACTCTTTTACAAAAATACTACACACATTCTGTATATAAATTGAAATAGGTTTCTCAGGCAAATTTTTCAATTTTTGTAAAAGAGTATTAAATCTTTCTTCACTTATATTATAATCATCTTTACTTTCTTTATGCCACGAGCGAGGCATACCAAAATACATTAATTTTAAACTTTCCATTTTTGTCCTTTTTTGTTATATAAGGGAAGAAGGGTGAGCTACACCCTAAAATGTAATTTCACTTTCATCTACTTCTACGTCAGTTGTAGCTTTTGAAGCAGTAGCTGGTGTATCATCATCTCCTGTATTTACACTTGCAACCCATTCATCAAATGCTCTAATCAATTCTGCATCAGTTTTTATATTTTTAACAAATTCTTCTTGTGAAAGTTCTTTAACATCAATAAGAGTAGGCGTATACCAAATAACAGTACCTTTTTTATTCTTTTTAGTCCCAAGTGTGAACCTGTGTGTCATATGTCCATCATTTTTATATTGATTTAAAATATTATTCAACTCATATAAAAAACTTCCTTTTGCATACATAATAAATGGTTTTTCTTCACCATCAATTTCAATAGTCCCAAGTAAAATTCTTTGAAACTTAATATCATTATCCGTTCCTTTTAACACTGCAATAGGCGTTCCTGTTTTTAAATCATACGCCTTTTTCGCTTCTCTTAATGGAAAGATATTTGATATAACTGTTGGTTTATTTTGCTCTACATCAAACTTGCTGTATTGATACATTGATTTAATAGGTCTAATTGTTACTTCATCCGAAATATATTCATACCCAGATATATTTCCCTCATCATCTTTTTGGGGGTTATATGCATAAGCCCCCACTTTTCCAAAATCAGGATCAAAATTTATTTTTAATAATGGAAAAGGAACGCCTTGTCCGCCTTTGTTTTCTTCAACTGTGTTCAAAATTGCCGCAATTTGTTTTTCGTCAAGCCCCATAGCTTGTAGCTGTTCTCTTGTTAAATTTGATAAATCCATTTTTACTCCTTATTTTTTAATATTTTTTTAATTTATTTAACCGATTTTTCTATCATCAGTTTCATTATAATTATAACACAAAATAAAAAAGATGTCAAGAGATTTTTAATAAAGGACTACCATACCAGCCCGGTACAAACCTGCGTAACACAGGAACGACTAAACTAACTCCGGGATTTTATACTTTTTACTCGTTATCTTTTAATAGTTAAAAATTAATAGTTAATTGTTATTATTTATTCTTTAAACTTTAAGCGTTACTCTTTTAACACAAATAACCATATTATATAATTTAAAACAATTGATAGGCTCAATTGTCAAAGCCCTGTGTTTTTGGTTTTCAGTATGGTAGTCCAACAACTAAACATCTATATATGTAGTAGCATTTGTAATTGACAACTTAGTATCAATCTGTTCTGCAAATTCAGTCAACTCTTCAACTTTATTTTTTATACCTTTTATAACTTTATCAGATGTCAGCAAAATGTATTTATCTGCATTATAAAGTTGCTCTTTTAGCTCAATTACGTCTTTCGCAGATGTTTTGCTTTCCCCTGAAAACTTTGTTTCAAGCATTTTATTTATTGTTTCCATCACTTGTTCGTTATTATACTCAACTCTATTTACTAACTCGTTATAATCAGCTAATAAATTTTCCCAAAAAGAAATTTCATCATCTAACTTATTCTTTCTCTCTAATGCTTCTACAATAGTCATTTCCAAATCACCTATTTTAATCTTTGTAGAAGCATTACTTTCAGCAATCTTGGCTTTTATTTTCATATAATTATTAGTCAAATCATTAATTGACTGAAATTGTGCTTCCAATTCTTTCAAATAATTTTTATTTTCTTGATTACTTTTATCAATCGCTTTTACTATCTTTCCAACTTCTAATTTTTCTTTTTCTTTTCTAATCCTTTTTTCCAACACTTTCACTTTTGCTATTGCTTCTGTTATTGTTAGTTTCATAAATACTCCTTTTTAGCTTTTTAAAATTATAACACAAAATAAAAAAGATGTCAAGAGATTTTTAATAAATTTGCTTAAAATCTCTCATTTTTTCTGCAATTTCCCTAATTGCTTTCTGTGCTGAACTTTTTGTTCTTAAATTTAAGAAATTAGCATATCCATCAGGATAAAACCCTATCCACGCAATAGAATATAATGAAACAGGTAGCAAATCTCTTGCATCCTCTTTTTTAAAACCTTTTTCAATAGCTTCAAAATACATAGCAACAGCTTCCTCATCTCTTTTAATAAGTCTATCTGTAAAATATTTTGTCATATCTAAATTATACCTAAATTCAAAAGGTACTTTTTCACCTGATGTAAATCTGCGAGACAATTCTTGTTGAAAAGCTCTTCTATGACGAAACAATTGTCTAAAATCCCTTATTGTAGCTTTTACTCTAAAAACAACAAATAATTTTTTAATATAGTTTTCCGCTTCCTCTTCTGTATTTAACCAATACTTATCATCAATACTTGGTAAATGCTTTGATATAATATTCTTTTGAATAAACTCCAAATCATACATTAACGCTCTTAAATTAGTTAAAATATATTGTTTTCCTTTATCTACAAAAACATAACCATATCTTACTACATTAGGAACAAAATCCCTATAATTCCAACTTCCTGTTTTTAACAAACCATAAAAATTTTGCATAACAACTCTAAAATGACTATCAAGCAACTTTATTTTATGCTCATCTAAAATAACAGGAACAAACTCAAAGCTACTTGAAGGTAACCCTATGCTTTCCCTTGAAAGCTTATCGTAAAGTCTAAAATTAGGCTTTAAACCTTCATTTCCAAAACAAACGGATGCAACTTTGGAAACAGCCTTTACTCTATTTTCCATAGATAAATTCGCATCACTAAAATCCCACAACTCCAAAAACCCTGTATCTCCTGTATTATAATATCCCATAGAAAACAATTCACTTCTTTTTTCTAATTTCATTATCCCTCTCCTTCAATAATTTTTTTATTTCTTCTTCTATTCTCTTTTTACTTGGTTGTTTTCTTACTTTTATTTTTTTCTTTTCCTCTGTATGATATAAAAGAACACTCCTTTTATCAGTATTAAAATCCTTTATTAAACCATCAGGAACTATAACTTCATATAAATAAATATACCCATTAGCATAAATACCTGTTATTTTATTTTCTTTATCCTCAATTAACATATTTTACCTTTTTATAATAACACTTAAAGAAAATAATACTACACCAATTAATCCAAATAATATTTCTATTGGTATATCAGAAACTACACCAGCATTGAATATATAATGAATAATCATACCTAAAAAGTAACCAACACTAAAACCAAACACAATAAACACGCCTAAAATAAAAATCGTCATTATGAACATAAGCAATAAATCTTTAAGTATTTTCATCTATTACTCCTTGATATTGTCTAACTTTCACACCATTTTCTTTTAAAAATGAAATACCATTAGTATCTTTATATTCAGTATAATATACAACCTCTTTAATACCTGCTTGAACAATTGCTTTCGCACATTCAGAGCAGGGACTCATCGTAATATACATAGTTGTCCCTTCAAGAGGTATTCCATAACGAGCCGCAAATGATATAGCGTTCACCTCAGCGTGAATAACAATTGAATGATTAGTCTTCAATTCTTTTTTTACTTCAAAATCGCCAACAATTCTATAATTATCTGAACCATTCATAAAATCAATAATACCGATTTGTTTACCACACTTTGAGCAAAACACTTTCTTTTCTTTTTTATCTTCTCTAATTTCTGTATTACAACATTTACTAACTATTATTTCCTGTTCTTCTTCACAATCATATCTATAAGGAACATAAACAAAACCTTCACCATTACAACAAAAACATTTTAACAATTTATCAATACTCTTCACTTTACCTTCACCATCACAACAACTACAAACTTCTTTAACTTTTCTTTTATAACCAGAAGGGGTACCATTGTACCCTATGGCTATAATTCTATTTTCTTTTGCTATAACTGCTCCTACTTTTGCTCTAACACACTTGCTTTGCTTAGCCCAAACAAAAGCAGTCTTCATCATGGGTAAATCCCATTTAGTCATTTTCCATATCCTTAATATTTTGTGTAATACATTTTTTTAAGCAATCTAATTTAACTCCGTTTGGTAATTATTTTAACATATTATTATAATAAAATTCTGCAAGTTCTTCATAAGAATCTATTTGAGAAGATACCCAACAAATTTTATATATTTTAATAAATCCAAATAATTTTTTATAAATATAATACTTATATGGCCGAAAAACTTTATCAAACAATTTTGCTTCAGCATTTACTGAGGGTTTAAATAAAGAATAAGATGCAAACATACAACCCAAGCCACTTTTAATTATTTTCCAAACTTAACAAAACTTTTTCTATTGCTTCACCAAAAGTCAAAGTAGAATATTGATTTTTAATATTTAATAAACTTTTAACTCTTTTTGGTTGTATATTACAAACTCTTTCTATTCTTGTTTTATCATATTGTAAACCAAAACCACACATTATACAACCTGTTCTTTTTTCTGTTTCATACGCTTTTGAAACTTTAACATTATATTTATTTATATAATCCCAAATATCTTTTTCTGTCCAAAAATAAATAGGATAAACTTTGTAATCATGTTTATACCCCTTCTTTAAAATACTTTGAAGTCTTAAATTACTCTCTTCTGCCATTAAACCTATAAAACTAATTTCTTTTGTTTTGTTTTGGTAAATTTTAAAAGGATTTTTCTTTAAAACATTACAACAATAATTAGTTAAAACAATTCTATCATTAGTTTTTAAACCTAATTTCTTTCGTCTTTTAATAATAACATCAAAATAATATTGCTCTTTTTCTTTTAAAACTTTATACCAATTCTCTTTTTTTATCACTTCTTTTGGTGGATTAAAATAATATTTTGCAACTTCTTCATCTAAAAGCCACAACCATTTATTTGGAAACTTATATTTATCTTCTCCTAAAAAACTCATATGATAAACACTTTTCAAATATTTATTATCTCTAAATTGCTTCATTATTCGTTTTTGTAATTCACTTATCTCTTTACTTACAAGAGGATAGCCTTCTGTTTTTAAAATTTGACTAAAACTTTTTCTTGGCTTTAACCAAATTACATTTTCTGTTTCTTTTACAAATCTTATTATTTCTTTATGTTCATTTGTAGTATTAAAAAATACTGCTTTTACTTCGGGATATAAACTTCTAATTAAATGTAAAACTACTGTACTATCTTTCCCACCACTAAAACTTACATTTACATTTCCCTTATTTTCTTTATAAACCTCTTTTATAATTTGTTCAGATAATTTTATTTTTTCTTCTAATGATAAATTTTTTAATTGTCCTAATTCTTGGTACGTCATTTTACACCTTTATATACTTTTTCAAAAATTTTATTGCTTTTACTACTTTTTTATAATATTTTAATCCTTTTTTCCAATTATATCCAGCATTATAAGAACAGATTGCTCTCTTCCAAGCAATTGTATTAGAATAACCTTTACTCAACCAATAATTATACCAATATTGAAATTCAGCCATTGCTTCACTAAAACTAAAATCTTTATCCACAATTAATCTTTCAGCTAACCTTGATTTATTCCAATAAGTAGAACAATTATGCCTACTACAAACACTTTCCAACATATTATGAAAAATACCAAAACTGCCATATTTACCATCTTGTAAATTAACCTTATACCTACCTAAATGACTCTCCACATATGCAATTGCACTCATTGTATTTTGTAGATTGTAGGGTTTAGCTTTATTATAAACCCAATTAAGTATAGACATTTGCTTGGGGGATAAAGCAAACAAGTCTATACTTAATAATCCGACAATCAAAAATTTTTTCATCCTATTCCTTAATGTGATAAAATTTTTTCATTTGTTCATTAAATAATAAAGGTTGGCTAAAATTTTCAATAATTTCTCGTTCAATTTGTTCAGCAGGTTTCTTTTCTCTGAAATTTATCTGACGTTTTAATTCAATTTGCTCATCCATTGTTAAATCATTCAATGTTAGGGGGCGTAACACTTCATAATTAAAATCATACATTTCTTTAACTGAATTGAAACCATTAGGTAATTTCATTCCATACTTGCCTCGCACAACCCACATTTGAATTATATCTAAAATTTCATCAAATGTCAAGCCTTCATCCAACATTTTATAAACTCTTTTTTCACTTAATCTATAAATACCTTTTACATTTTCTTTTGCTACACCAGCTAATGCTTGTACTTTTATTATATTTTCAGGCATAACATCAAATTCTTGTTTAACATTATTTAAAGTAATCAATCCTCTTTTTAAATGTAATTGTTGAATGTTATTGCTTTTTAAGTTAACAAGCCAATCTTTATCTGAACTTAACAACCATATATTATATTTATCTTTTAACTTATCTGTCAAAATGTTTGCAATATCATCAGCTTCATAACCTGCTAAATGAATTACATTTCCTAAACTTTGTAATACACTTTCAACTTTATTATAGTTATTGTTAAAGACTTCTAATCTCTTTTTTTCTGTTTCAGTTTTTATTCTTTCTTTTCTATGTGCTTTATACTCTGGGTATAATTGTTTTCTACGTTTACTTCCTTCTCTACTATCATATGCCCATATAATTCTATGTGGTAAAACATAATTTGAAACATAATCACTAATAAATTGAATAAAAGAAATAAAAGGTAAATGCTTATGATAAGTTTCATAAGCTAATAACCTTGTATCAACAATAAGTAAATCTTTCATTTTACCTCCTCTAAAATTTCAAAGTGAATATAATCAGTATTTTGAAATCTATTTTGTAAAAAAGTAAAATAATTATCTCTATCAATAAAAGAAATGTAGTCTAATAAACTTTGCATTTCTTTTTTAGAGACAATATCTTTATCAATTTCTAAAAGAGAATATTTTTCATTACTATTTAATGGAGAGTAAATAGTAAACAAAATATTCTTCTCTTTTAATAAAGAGATAATTTCTTTTTTTGCTAAAAAATGTTCAATTACTAATTTCATTATATCTCCTTAACTTAATATTTTTAATACAATTTATTATAACAAATTTTTATAATAATGTCAATAGTTTATTTTATTATGATAGATAGTAATTATATAGAGTATAGATAATAGTAACTATATAGAATATAGATATATTAATATTATAAAGTATAGATAATAATAACTATATATGATATGGTTTTCCGCACTTTTGAAGGTGATTAAAATGCTTGAAGTACAAAAGGAGAGAAAAATTAAAGTAAAATTATCTATTACCTTATTCAAAATATACCTCTAAAACGCTCTATAAGCCGCTCTATTGAAAGAAAATAAGTTTTAGGTATAAACATACTATAAAAGAATAAAAGACGCTTAGAAGACGAATTAGATAGTTGTATAGAGTATTGTATAGAATATAGATATATTATAGTTGTATAGAGTATAGATAATAGTAACTATATAGAATATAGATATATTATAGTTATATAGAATATTATAATTGTATAATATCAATAATAACTATATATGATATGGTTTTCCGCACTTTTTTATCATTAAAAATTATTGACTTTATACCGATTTTATGGTATAATTTAAAAATTACTTATAACAAAGGAGAAGAAATGAAACAGAAATATATTTCAGAAAAAATAGTAGAAGAAAATGGGGAAATTAATATCCCCTACGAAGAAGTTGTTTTTGAAGAGCAAGAAAAAGTAACAGGTGGAGTAAAAGTTACATATACTTTTACTGATTATAGTAGCATTACAATTTTATACACCAAAGATAAAGATTATATTTTGAAAAGAATGAGAGGCGTACCTACTTTGGGTATGCGTGAATAAGGAGGCAGTATGAAATGTGATGTAGTATTAGGATTAGACATTAGCTCAACTAATACAGGAGTCTGTCTTCTTGATTTAGAAGGCAATTATCTTTTTAGCTATTTGATTAAAAGTAAAAAGAAGGATTTTGAAGAAAGAGTAATTGATATAGGTGAAGAATTATTTATTATAGTAGATAGTATAGGAGATAAAATAAAAGCAATAGGGATTGAAAGTGTTAGTTTTTTTAGTAAGGGTAAAGTAGCACAACTTGCAATGCAAAATGGTTATTACTTTTATACATTGAAAAATAAAGGTTATAATGTTAAAACATATACTCCAAGTAGTATAAAAAAATTTTATTGTGGAAATGGTAGAGCTAAAAAAGAAGATATGTTAAAAAATACACCAAAAGATGTTATAGAGGATTTTTTATTAGTTGATAATAAAAAGATTGATGATTTAGTAGATGCTTATGCAATTGCAAAATTGACATTAAAAAGTTATAAGGAGAATGTATGAAGGAAATTATAAAAAGAATAGAAGAACATTATCAAATAAAAATAGATGATTTTTTAGAGTTATATGAACTTGGTTATGGTAGAGAAGATATTGCTCTAAAATTAGGTATAGGGGTTATGCCTGTTAGACAAATAGCCGCAAGTTTAGGTTTGAGATTAAAGAAAAAGCATAGAAGTACTGATTTAGATATTTTAAAAAGAAGATTAGAAAACGAAAATGATTTGATAGTTCAACTTACAAATGATTTAGAGTTTATGAATGAAAAAGCTTTAAAATTACATAAAAGTTTAATTAAATGTAGAGATGAAAATAGTTTTTTAAGAAAACAAATTAGATTAAGTGCAAGAGAGGAGAAAGTATTAGAAGAAATAAAAGAAGAATTAAAAAAGATAACAGAAGTAAAAGTAGAACCTATTATTTTGGAACATAATTCTCCATACTTTATACCTAATGGTTTAAATTTAGTTGTACTAAGTGACTTACATATAGGTGCAAAAGTGGAAAAAGAAAATGTGGGAGATATGAATGAATTTAATTATGAGATAGCTATAAAAAGAATTGATATTGTTTTTGATAGATTAGTAAGAATGTCTTATCAAAGTGAAAACTTAACAATTGCTATTTTAGGTGATATATTTGATGGGATAATCCATGGAAGTCAATTGATTGCTGAAATGCCTGTAACAAAAGCAATTGCTCAATTTTCAGCTTATATAGTAGCAAAGGTGAAAAGTTTAAGTAAGATATATAAAAATATAACATTAGAAATTATTTCAGGTAATCACGAAAGATTATTTGATAATCCTGTTACTATCCACAAACCTTATGATTTTAGTCATATATTTTATGAATTAGTTAAAACACAATTAATTAATGTAGCAGAGGTTAATTATGCTTTTAAAGGGTATCATAGAATAAAATTACCAAATAACAAATGGGCTTTTGCATTTCATGGAGATATGAATAGAAAATATTCACCTTTTAAAGAAGCAGAAGTATTAAAAGCTATACAATTAGCAAAACAAGTGTTTGGGATAGAGCCTTATTTGATTTTATCAGGACATTTACATAAATATATGAAAAGTATGCTTCCGAACGGAGGTTTTGCAATAGGTGTAGGGAGTTTAATGGGGACTAATCAATATAGTTACAATAATGGATGGCTATCAAGTATTCCTTCACAAGTTATTTTATTTTTAAACGAAGAAGGGGAAGTTGAAAAGGAAAAAGTAATAATTTTAGATAAAATCTCTTGACAAAAAGAAAAGTTTTGTGTATAATACCATTACAAAAACAAAACAAAAGGAGTTTGAATGAAAAAAGCATTAATCATCTTGAACCATAACCCAGCAAAAGAGCTTACAGAAGATTTATATAAAAACTATGGTGTAGAAGAGGTGGCAACTTTAAAGGAAGTTGCGCCTGAATTGTCTATAAAATTTTCCCAAATTCCAGTGGAGTATAAAACTCCATATGAATTACAAAATTATATTATTAATGATATAGTTAGGTTAGTAGACGATAAGGGATATGATTTAGTTGTAGTTTCTGGTGAACCAGTGACTTGTAAATGGCTTACAATTACTCTTGAAGAGGGACTTGGAGTGAAAAGTTACGCCCCTCTTAGTAGGAGAGAAAGTGTAGACGTAGAGCAACCGGATGGTTCGGTTGTAAAAAAATCAGTGTTTAAATATGCTGGTTTGAGAGAGTTTTAAACTCTCTGTTTTTAATTTTATAAAATTTTATAATAAAAGGAGAGATAAATGCTTTTACAAAAATTGGAAAAAATAAAAGAAATTGTGGAAAAAAGCCATAGTGAAATATATGAATTAAAAGAACTTGTAGAAGAAAGGGAAAATTTGTGGGAAGAATTATATAAAAACGAAAGCATTATAAATTTAGAAAAATTAGAAAAATATTTAAATTACGCATTAGACGAGATAGAAGAATTTCTGTCTAAGAATTCTTAGACAGAGTAATTGTTTTCTTTTATTTCCGCTATCTTTTTAAGGCTTTTATTAATTCTGTTTTTCCATGCTTGATAAAATACAATCTTTTGAGGCTTATTTAAAATTTCTTCCAATAATTCTTGTTCTTGTAAAAGAGTTAACCATTTTAAAATAAAATCTTCATTTAATTTATTTAACTCTTTTAAAGTGCCTCTGCCAATAATACCATCTTCTTTAATCAAAGGATAGTCATTTAATCTTTCTTTTTCTAAATTAATTGCTTTTTGTAAGTGTAATGCACCTTTTCTTCCTGTCCCAAGTAAAACACTCTGTTCTAATAATTTTGCTCCAATTTTAAAAGGAAGTTTATCACCATTAAATTTATTCCAATAATTCTTTTTATAAAAATTTTTTACCATTTCTTGTAATTCGTAATTTAAAACTAATTGTTCATTCAATTCTTTTTTGGATTTTTTACTACCATCATACCCCATGTATGTTTTTATACTATCTATAATATCCCATCCTTCCCAAGTAGGATACCACCTTCTACTAATCCCCTTGTATGTTTCTTTCCCTTCATCCAGAGGATTGTCTGCGTATCCACCTTCCGCAAGTTCTAAAATTTTAAAAGCTAAATTAAATTTATTCATCGCATTTCTCCTTTTTATTTTCTATTGTTTCTTTACTTTTACCACTTTTTAATTTTTCTATAAAAAATAATTCAAGAAAATATATTGTTTTTGTTCCTTGGTGTGCCGCTACTCCACTAACACCGACGGCTAATAGTTCATTAAATCCATATCCTACTAATGTTAAAAAAGTAATACAAGCAATTCCTCCCGAACTTAATAAATCAATACAAAAATAAGTTATTTTTTGTGTAATTGATATATTAGTATCTAACTCACTTCTATGCACAAAATTTACTAATGCTCCCCATAAACCCATCAAGAAAACTATGACACCTGTTAATGGGGGTATATCATTAAGATTTTTATATGGCATCTTTTTCCTTTATACTAAATTTTTTACATCTAAAATTTCTGTAAGAATATATTGTCCATATCCAATATCTTCGTTATAGAGTAATACAATTAATTTATAATTTCCTTCAAGTTTATTCATTTCATCAGTTGTAATGTTTAGTAAAAAGCTTGTTGCGTCTTCGCTAACATCAAGTTCTTTTTCAAATAAAAAATCATCTTTAATTAATTTCATTTTTGCTTTATAACCATCAGGAATTACCCCTTCTGTGTATTCAAATAAAATATTTAAACTTTCATCTTTATGTCTTACAATCATCTTCTACCTTTATTAAAAAATGTTTTTTAATGATATTTAATTTAAATTTATAATTTATAATTTTTTTTGAAAAAGAAAATTTATCCTTTTTTAATTTAAATTTTTGTGAAAATTCACAAACACCCTCTTCTCCAAATCCTTGTAGGATTAAACTCATATTTTTACCCTTTTAGTAACATTTTTATTTGTTTTATTACCTAATCTGTTATATAGATTAAAACGCATAATTTCATTACCTTCTAAATCATAAAATATCATTTGTGTATCAGTTATTTCCCAATTCCCCATTTGAATATCAACAAGTAATTTTAAATTAATTTTAATTTCTTCAAAATCAAGTTTTAATTTTTTTACAATTTCATCAATTTCAATTACTTTTTTCTCAATATTTGTAATATAGTCTTTAACTGTTCTCATTCTTACCCCTTAAAAGAGAAAAAGAGTTAAATCTCTCTTATATTGTTATTCAAGTCCGTTAATGTAAAATGTACTTTTCTTCTATCATAAGTTATTAAAATTGTTGCTGGAAAACTACACCCATCACAACTTCCATCATATCCTACATTATCTTCTGCAAAATACCTTAAATCAATAGCATAAATTTTAGCACTTTTTTCATCAATTTTTTCTACTACAAGATGAGCTGGTACTCTTGTATTTTTACTAACTGCAATTGTATAGTCATCAGTACTTGTAAAATTATAAGCACTTAAATCAATTTCAACTTCTCCATTTGCGTTGAAATTTACTTCAAAACTATCTATTACTTTTTTATCTTCATTCCAAGCATTTGCAAGTGTAATTAATGCATCAAAAATATCATTAGCACTTCCCTCTTTATTGAAGATTTCCTCAATAGCATTAAATGTTTTTTGAATTTCTTCAAAGTCAATTTTAGGAAGTATATGAAGTTCTGTACCACTTACAAAATTACTAGTTAAAGCAGGTTCTATTGTTAAAATATTCTCATTTTTATCTTTAATTGTATAAATAGTATCATCGCTATCAAGTTTAAATTTTGCTCCAATTGTTGCGTATTCAGGATTGCTTACTTTAATAGTTGTAGCGCCTTTACTTGCATCTTCTGCAAGAGTAGTATTATACCCTAAAACTCCATAAATATTTTCTTGAAGTTGATTTAAATCATTTTGAATTTCATCAAGTGAATTATTATGTTTACTCACAATTTCTAAAACTGCTTCCTTAATTCTTGGTGTTGGTTGCAATGTAATTTTTCCACTACTTAAATCAAACATTTCCCTTCCTTAAATTACTAAAATATTTACTTTTACAGGATTTTTTGAACAATCAAGCCTAACTTTGTCTTCATCAAAATATTCTCCATCATATAAAACAACGAAAAACCCATTTTCATTTTGTCCTTCAACCCGTGCAATAGCTCTTAGGCTATCTTCAACCTGTAAAAATATTTTTGCATTTTTATTTTTATACTCAATCCATTTGCTACCATCTGGTGTATCAATTATTATTTCTTGTGTAAAGGGTGAAGTCTGAATAACACCAGTTATTTTTTCACCATTTTCACAAATATAATAATTTTGAATATCTCTATTTATAGTAGCAATATCACTAAAAATTTTCCAACTTTTATTTGTACGACTATCATAGAGGTCGGCGTAATATTCAACTTCCCTATTTTTTTCTTGCCGAGTATTTACCCAATTTTTTACCCACCTTATAGCATCATCTTGTGAAATAGTTGAATTGCCTCGTACTATTACATCAAGTCTATAAAGTTTTGACATGTTCTTCCTTTAATAAAAAGAGGGATTAAAGGGTTGCCCCGTCTCCCTCTTCTGCATTAAATCCAAATATATCTTCTACTTCTTTTATAACAGCTTCATAATTTACATTTACAAGTGTTTCTATATCACTTTTTGTAAAATAGTTAGTTGAAAGTTCTGCTTTAACACCTGCAACATCATCTTCAACTCTACTAACTCTAATTTCAAGAGCTTTAACTCTTTCAATTACATCGTCAATTGCTTTGTTAAGCGCTTCTTCAACACTTTTAATGTTTTCAGCATTTGTTGCTACGTCTTTTGCTACTGCATCAATATTAGATTGTAGCGCTGTAAATTTAGCAAGAATTTCCTCAGGAGTAATTTCCCCATTTTCATCTATGTCAAATACTTTTGCAAAAGAATCAGCGTACGCTTTTATTTTTTCAAGTTCTTCACCAAGTCCTTCAATTCCACTTAGCTCGTCAACAATTGCTTGTTTCAATTCTTCTTTTGTTGTATTAATTTGTGCGTCTGTGTAGCGTTTTGATGCGTTTGCAATCCCTTTCGCTACGTAGATTAATTTTTCTTGTAGTAATGCTTGTAATTCTTCTCTTGTCATTTAAACTCCTTTATTTTTTAATTAGTGGGTACACCCACTAAAAAGAAGGCAAAACCTTCTTTATGGTAAGTGTTAATCTAAAAGCTTTAAAGCTTCTTCTAATACTTCTTCTCTTAAATTATTTCTTTTTGATTTTACAACTTTTTTTAAGATTTCTTTTGTAGTTTTATTATCCACTCCATCTTTTTTACAGTTTAATAATACATCTAATCCCTCCGTTATTAAATATTTTACAAGGATAGGATTATTTTTTATTAATTGTAAGATAAAATTTATAATAAACATTTTATTCTCCTCAAATATTTTATTTTTTATACCTAACTTTGTGGTATATCCTAACTGCGTAGTAAAACAGACATCTTGTAATTTTACTAATTCCTATTTCTTCTAAACATTCTTTTAAATACTTGTCTGCTTTCTTAAACTCTCTTTTATCACAAAGATAATCATGTATTATTACACAAGGCAAATAATCTGTACGATTTGGAGGGTAAATACACCAAAAAAATCGGGGTATTGTAGCTCCGTCTGTTTTAAAATTTTTTGGAATTATTAAATCTTTATATTTAACTTCTTTTAAAAGTTTAAATTTATGGTTTTTTAATGGTTGTAATTTAAAGTCACTATATTTAAGCATTATTACTCACTTAATAACTTTATCAGTTCATTCACACTTTGTGCTTCAAGTGTTTTACCAATTTTTTCTGAATAACTTGCAATATTGTTTATTACCGCATCTAATACATTATTTAAAAGCTTACTATCACTATAACCTGCATTTGCAAGCGCTAACATTTTGTTATATGCATTTTTCTCTAAATCTGTCAAATTGTCTAAATTAGGACTTTGCGCATTTATAATTTTTACAAGCAGAGTAATAGCTTTTGAGTTAGACGCAGATAAACCTGTAAAATTTTTAGCAGTTTTTTTTACTTCTTGTCCTATTAACCAATTAAAAGTATCTATTGTAGCTGCTCTTAACTCCTCTAAATCAGAAGGAATATTCCAATTTTTGTTTCCTTCTTCATCGTAATAATAAGGTTCTATATTTGTATGAATTAAATTGTTTAATTTTATTTGTTTAATCATTTACTCTCCTTCATGAACTGAAATTAATATTTGAGATTACATTTATAGGGTTTCCACTATCAGAATCTCTTTTAAGTCCGTGAAGTAAATCTAAATAAGATAATGATGAACCATCTCGCTTGTTTCCCAAAGAGTAATTTGTAAATGATACTCTATATGTTCCATCATCATTTCCTATTAAATAACTATCAGTATTCTCCCCGTTACACAATACACTATAATCTTCATTATAATAGTCATTTTTATAATAATGTATTAAATCATACATTTGCCTATTTGAAGCCTTAGCAAATGGGGTATCTCCTATTTTTACTGTGCAATGTTCCAAAGTTATTTGTCCACCAGTTGTACCTCCCCATCTTAAAAAGAGACCAACTTCGTGCGATGATGACAGTGAAGCATCTATATAATTAGCAGTTTGGAACGTTACTCTATAAGCAAAAAATGCTGCATTTTGTAATATTATTCCGTTTGTAGCATTATAATTTGTACCATAATAATCCTGAACGTAGCACTTATTTCTAACCACTGGTTTGGTAGTCGTGTCCGTAGAACTACCAAATAACCTTATAAGTTTATTTTTTATAAAAATATTATCATCTATTATAAAATCTTCACTGCCAAGCAGATAGATTTCACCACATCCTCCAACAGGAATACTATCAATTGCTTTTTTTAGTGTTTTGAAAGGCTTATCTTTGCTACCATCATTATCATCATTTCCATTTCCAGCATCCACATAAAATGTTTTGTCCATATTCTCTGTGAGAGTCAATCCATGAATTAAATCAGCATCAAGTCCGCTTCCCACACCACCATCACTCCAAGTTCCATCTGCTCTTTTCATTAAAGTTTTATTTTGTCCCATATTACACCTCTTCTATTCCAAGATTTCCATCGTCTATAAATAAACGCCATTTTTTAGTGTTATCATTTCTATCTATAATAATAAGCCCATAAATATCTTTTGTAAATTCTATATCCCCATAAACTTGTCCGCCATTTGTTGTTAAAATTTGTATCCATTTATCAGAAGTATCTGGTTGTTCACCAGTATTATCTTCTATTGCAAAATAAGGTTTTTCATTATAAACTACACTATCTCCTTTATAATAATTTATTTCACTACTCCATTTTCCTTTAAAGTTTATAGATGTAAGTGCATTTGTAGCACTTACATTTATCCATTTAATAGCTGTATTCATTTGTGCTATGAATGAATTTAATTCCCCCGCCCAATTTGGGAGTGTATTTAAAAATTTATCAGCAGTGTCTATAAAGTCAGTATCATATCTACCTGCTACAATAGGTAAAGGAGAGATAGTTTGTACTAATAAAGGTAAACTCATATTAATCCCCTTAATGTTAAATTTAAATCAGTTACCACTGGGGTATTGATTATAAAACTAAAATTTTCATAATAACCATATAGAAATAATTCTCTATAATCTTCACAAGAAGTCGCTAAATATAAAACAGGTTTAGCTCTTATTTTGATAAGTCTTTGTTTTGTTGTATTAAAATCTGTATTTTTTAACAAAACTTTACAATCTATTGTATCTCTATATTTTCCTTGTTTTAAATAAATATTACCATTTTCATCTACTTCTTTTTTACTATAATCATCAATCCCACTTCTAATCCCTGTTAACGTTATTCCTAAATCTTGTTTATAACCAATAAGAACAACACCAACACTTGCTTTCTCTGCTCTTTTAATTACTAGTTTTATTTTTCCTTGAAAGACAAAAGGAAAATCTGAATAAAATTTTGTTTTATATTCTAAATCAGTAAAAAAGTAATCTTTCCAATTACTAATACCTGCAATTGCACTTTCTTCTTTTGTCATAATAAGATTATCATTTGCATCATAGAGTTCTAAATAAACACTACTAGCAGTTACATTTATTAATCCAATCCCATTTGCTTTGTTTATTTCAAACCACATTTCTAAATCATTTTCATCATCTTCTGTTGTAGTATTAATATATTCATCAATACACCTATAAGGATTGGTATAACTTATAAACGCCCAATTAATATTATCGTCTGCTGGTTCAGTATCGTTTTCATCAATTACACTTTCCCAAATTTTGTTTTTGTAGATGACTTTATCCCCTTTATTATAAGTAGTATCTGCATCCCAATCTGGGTAATCTTCAACAGGAGCAGAAGAGGAGAGTAAAGTAAATCTATTTTCACAATTAAGATAATACATTTATTCCTTCCTCCTCAATTTTTTGTAAAAGTCTATGCATTTTTTGTTGCACTATCAATTGTTCTTTTAATAATGTATTTGTTGTTTGTAATTCTTTAATGCTTAATTCATAGGACATTAAATTTACTTGTACTGGTTGTGTTACAATTGTAGGAATTTGTAAATTTCCATTTATCCTTCCATTTTCTAACCATTTAAATAATTCAGGATACCTTTTTAGCATCCATTTAGGAGCAACCCATTCATTTTCATGAACTACCCCCGCAACTTTTTCTCCTGTTGCATCTTTATAAGTCCCCGCTCCTGTATATCCACCTTCTGCAAAGCCGAATTTATGAAATACTCTATGGATACCATGTGTAACTGAATGTGTAAGACTATGTACATTTTTAATTGCATTTGTTACAATATGTCCTGTTAATGCTAAAACATTTCCTCCAATATTTGCTAAACCTCCTTGCAACGTGCTTAAAGAATTTTTAATAATACCTATTGCACTTTGTACTACTGTTTTTAACAAATCATCAAATTTCCCACTAAAAGTACTTAACATAGTAGATAAAGTAGAAGTTATTTTTCCACCAATATTATTTAATCCTAAAAACAAAGGCTTAAACCAACCAAAGAAACCTCTTAACATAGTAGATAAAGTAGAAGTTATTTTTCCACCAATATTATTTAATCCTAAAAACAAAGGCTTAAACCAACCAAAGAAACCTCTTAATGTATCTAAAATAGCACGAGTAATGTCTAACATAGGGAATAAAATATTAACAATATCAGTCATTTGTGAATTTAAAGTTGTAGTTAAAAATCCTAATAACTTTTCTACTAAATTTCTTGTGTCTTTTATTACTTCCAAAGTTTTTAACTCAGGGTCTTGTAATGCCTCAACTTGTGCGTCTGGTAAAGCAATAGCATTTGAAGTATTTTCCATAATTGCTTTCAAATAGTCTTTTGTACTCATTTGTTTTATATTTTCTAACGCTGTAATAATCTTATCATTAGCTTTTATTCCGGCCGCTTCTTGATAAGCTTTAACTCTATTTAAAAGCTCATCATAACTAATACTTCCTTTTTCATACTCTTGAATTGCTTTTGCGGCATCTGCTTGTAATGTTATTTCATCAGAACTTGTATCTTCTCCAATACCTTTTTTTAAAGTTACGATATATTTTGTTAATGAAATATTAGCCTTATTTTGTTGTGTAATTAATTTAGATACTATTTGTATGCTTTCTTTTAATTTAGAATTTAATGCATCAACAGCAATACCATATTTGTTTAAATTTTTAAAATCTGTCAATTTATTTATATCTTGTGTAGTTGCTATTATGCTTTCTACTGCTTTTTTACTTTGTGCTAAAATATTTTGAACCAATTCCGTTAAACCATTTTTACTTAAATCATCAGTGTATTTTTTTACTTCTTCAATAGCTTCTTTTCTTCTTTGTAGAGCATAAGTATTAGTGCCTGTAATTTCATCATAAATATTACGATAATCATCTATATTCTTATAAATAGAATTTGCTAAGTCTACTAAATCATCAACAAAAGTTTGAAGCGCTTGTTTCATATTTTCAACAGATTGTACAAATTCTTTTTGAAAAGTAGTAAATCCCGTAGCTTCATCCGCCCATTTTTGAGCGTTCATAGCCATGTTTAAACCTTGTAAAACAGCCCCACCATCAAACCAAGCCGAAGCTGTAAAACCAGCGGCAATACTTCCAGTCTCCAAAGCAGTTTGAATATTTTCTTTATATTTTTTTGAACGCTTCATTAATTCATAATTTTGTAAATATGTTTCTTTTTTAGCGTAAAAATCTTTCAAATCACTTTTAAGTTTTGCTAATTGTCCAAAGCCCTCATAACCAAAAAGAGTATACACTTTACTTCTAAATTGTTCATCTCTACTTTGTTTGTTATACATATCAATATGTGGTTGATAATGTTTTCTAATTAAATTGTATTGATTTTCAAATAATGTACTTAATAATTTTTGTGTATTAGTTACTAAAAAACCAGCTATTGCACCTTCTTTTCCATAATTTTTAGCTAAGTGTTTACTTACCCCAGTAAAAAATGAATTAAAATCATTACTATTCATAAAAATCATTAAAGCAGAAGCAAAATTCTTTGCACTTTCTTTTCCAAAGGACTTAGCTAAATCTTTATAAGCTTTATAAGTGTTATCATCAAACCCTAATTGTTTTTGTTCTATTTTTTCTAATTGCCTAGTATTCCAAGCATCCAAATCTTTCAAAGCTTGTTTCAATTTTTCCCCACTAAAACCAGCTTCAATTGCTTTTTTCTTTATCTCATATGCTTTTGCTTGTGCTCCATATAAATCAGTAGGGGTTAAAGCTTTCTGAATTTCTTTATAAGCTTTTTGAGCTTTCTTATATAAGTTATCATAAGCTTTATTTTGTTTATTTAAAATTTCAACTTTTTTACTTTCATAAACAAGATTTAATTCATTTAATGCTTTTTGTCTTAATAAAACATCTTGAATTTGATTTACTTTTTTTAGTTGTTGTTGATACCATTCTTTTATTTTTTCATTATCAGGCAATACATTAATATAAAGATTATGAATTTGTTGATATAATGCTAAATCATTATTTTTTGTATTTTTTATAGTACTTCTTGTATGCCTTGCACTTTTTTGTTTTTCATGTAATCTTAATCTTAATTGCTCTAATTTAACAATTTTTTGATAAAAAGAATATAATTTTTCAACAACAATTAATTCTTCTTTATTTAAAGATTTCCCTTTAAATACTCCTGTTGTTAAAATTTTTTGTAATTCCGTTGAAGCTTTTAAAGGGTCTTTACTTTTTACATCCTCATACAAAGAAGTTTTAAAATGCTTACTAACTTCTTTTATTTCTGTTAAATATTTACTAATAGCTTTTTGTTGTCTATTTATAAATTTATCTAAAATACTATTTAATTCAACAATTTCTTTTTTATCAATCATATGTAAATTAATTTGTTGTTTTGCAAGTGCAATTAATTTTTGTGCTTTATTTATTTCACTATCAGTAACAAAATTAATTGCCTGTTTATAAGATAATTGTTTAGTAGCAACTTGATTTGTTGCTGTTAAATACTCTCTTAATTTTTGTTTAACACTTTCAGCAAGTTCTTTATTATTTAAAAGCTGTCGTCCAAGTTGCTTATTAGTAGCAATAATTCTTAACAATTCATCTCTTAAAATTTTAGTATTTTTTATACCTAAACCACTCCAATCATATAAAGCACTATCAGAAAATAACCAATTTAAAGTTTTTGCTGGGTTTTCAATAAAGTTTTTTTTCAACATATCTGCTTGATAATAATTCATATTATGCATTTTTTGTACTAACTCATAAGCTTGCGCTAAGGATAAAACTTCTTCTTTTTCTCTTTTTAGAGATTTTATTTTTACACCAAGCGCTTCAATTTCCTTATTAATTTGTTCTACTCTACCATGATAATGAATATTCTCATAATATTTTTTTAGCTCTATTAATTTTTTATACTTCTCACTTAATGCAATTAATTTCTTAGTTTTATCATCAGCAAATAATTCCATGAAACCAGCTATTGCATTAGCACCTGCTTTTACAATTGCATCAAATTTTAAAGCAAGTTCTCCTAATAAGTTTTTAAATCTTTGCCATATATTAACATAACTTTCAGCAATAACACTTGCTTCTTGTAATCCATCAGTAGAAACTTTTTTTAGTTTAAAAAATTGATTAATAACCTCACTTGATGTATTTCTTAACGCCGCTAATGTTTGTCTATCTAAAACTTGTAATTGTCCAATTAAATTATTAAAATCAGTATTATTTAATTCTTGTAATCTTTTAATAACTTGAAGGAAAGCTTCTTCTGCTTCTTTACCACCCTTTTGCAATTTGCTAATAAGAATTTTTTGGTTTATACCGATTGCATCAAAAAATTCTCTTATTTTAGCTTTATTTGTAACTAATAAAGTAGCAAATCTTCTTATTTCTGTACCAACAGTAGAAGCGTTATTACCTGCGTTATTCAATGCAATAGCTAATGCCCCTACCATATCAACTGTCAAACCAACCGATTTAGCAGTAGCCAAAGCATAGTTTGCAAAAGTAGAAATATCTTCAACACTCATTCTTGAAGCATTTGCAATATAAGCAATTTTATTTCCTAAAACAACTATGGGGTCAATACCTTTATAAACAGCTTTTATCATTTCTTCATAGTTTTCTTTAAAAGTAACAATAGTATTTGTAGCGGCTTCATAACTATCACCTGTTAACATTGCCAATTCAACAACAACTTTTGTAGCTTCTTTGACTTGTGATGGGTCAATACCAGCCCTTCCTAAATCAAGAGCCGCTTTATTTATTTCTTCCAAACTCCCACCAAAAGTTTTAGCTAAACTTAAAAAAGAATGTTCTAATTGTCCTGCTGATACAGAAGTTAAACTTAAAATAGCTTGTAATCTTCTTGTAGTTAAATCTACTTCTGATATATATGTAACAGCATTTTTTAGAACTTGTATCAATCCATAAATACTTGCATAAACACTTGCATAAGCTACTGCTCTTTTACTGATTTCTTTAAACCAAGCAATGCTATCTACTTTTTTTAATTCAATACTTATATTTTTTACTTTTGTTTCATATGTTTTAAATGCATCAATTTCTTGTTTTAAAAGGGAATTTCGTTTAGCAATAGCCGCATGTACTTTATTTAGCTTATTTATATCCCCTTCTGCTAATGCTTTTTCTCTTTCCATTAATAATCTATTATATTTTAGAATTAATTTAGATATTCTTTTTTCTTCTTCCTCTAAAACATCTTTTACATATTCTTTTGCCGCCTTAATTGTTTTTGAGGAAGCCCACTTTTCTTGTGTTTCTATTAATTGTTCTAAATTAAATTTAAGTTTATCATAAGCTTCTTGTAGTTTTAAATAATCTTTTAAATGACTTTTTACATTTTGAGATTGTAAATCTTTCCTTAAAGATTTAAAAACACTTTCTGAATATGCAACTGTTTGTGCTAATTTCTGTAAAGCTTTTATACTTTCATCAATATTTTGTTTATTAAATTTGGTCTCTTTTGATATATCAGCTAAATTTTTTGCAAAATTTTTTAAAATAGTTGCTTGTGTTTCTTGTCCTATTGAAGCAAACAAAATTGATAGTTGTTCCATTTTTGGAAGCAAAGTATTAACATGTGATTTCAAAGCGGCTAAACTTTTTTCTAATTGTTTCGTATTACCCTTAAAATCTAATAAAATTTCTGAGTGAAAACTTGTATTATTCATTATTTATCCTTTTCAATCTCCCTTGCTTCCAATTCTTTTATAAGTGAAGAAATTTTAGAACTATACTCAATAAATCCCAACGTCTGATCGTAAACACTACCATTTTCTGGTAATATTCCTTTATCAAAATACCTATATGCTTCAAATGCATTATTTAACAATTCTTTATTTATTTCTACTTCATAAATAGGACAATATGTCCATAGTTTTCCAGCGGCGTAAATTTGTGTTATCTCTCTTTCTTCTTCCTTTAAAAATTTACACCCTCTACTTTCTTGTAATCCAAGTTCTTTACAAGCCTTACAATTCCAAGTATCAGACTTTAAATTTTTATCATTTAATAACCAAAACAAATCTTCAAGTTTTTGTAATTCTTCTTCTGAAACTACTGATTTATTAATTATTTCTTCAAATAAATTATCAATATCACTATCAGCTAAATAATCTATAATAGTTTTATCTGATAAAGCAGTTTCTACTATTTTTAACTTATATAAAGGAGTAACCCTATTTCCTTTTAAATAAAGAGAAGCTAAATCTAATAGCTCTCTTTTAGTTAATACTCTATAATAAGCTACGTCGTAACGTAAATCATTTTTATTATTATAAACTTCAACAGGATATTTTTCTTTATAAATAGGTGTCATTTACCGCTCTTTACTTTGCTTCCTCTACATTACCTAAATAAATATCAGCATTTTGTGGGTCTTTTGAAACTGCTATAATAACATTCCCAACTTCTTGAATAAAATCATCAGGCAACATTTCAATAAATTCTTGTGATAAAACTCCATGTTCCTTTTTTGGTTTTATTTCATTACCATTTTCATCTATTAATCCTTGAATATCAATAACTGCTGTCTTAAATACTTCTAAAATATAAGTTGCATTAGCAACAGTTATTGTTTGGTCCGGGTTAATTCTAATTAATTTATCTTCTAACGCCGCTCTTTCAGCCTTAGTTAAAGGTTTAAAAATAACTTTAACAGGATTTTCCTTGCCTCTCTCTTCTACTGGAATATATGTAAATTCTTTTTTTTCTTGTTTAATTACTTTAATTGCCATTTATCTCTCCTTTTATAAAATTTTATAGGCTATAATAAACAACCTTAATTATTTATTATAGCCCATAAGGGCAAAGTGTTAAGATTTAACACCTAAATAGAAAACTTCATTTCTTGTACTATCTTTTTCTGCTTTAAATGATACAGTAACCTCAATAAGGCCATTTGAATTATCATTAATTTGTACTTCTGTAACTTTAATTCTTGGACAATATGCACCAATATGTTGACTTCCTTTTGGTATATCAAGGAATATTTGTCCAATAGTTTGATTTGTCAAGTCATCAAGATAACTGAAATCTTCAAATAATATCGTAAATTGTCCAGTAATTGTTTTTTCAACAAACACTTTATCTACATAACCTTCTGATGTAATACTTTCAACCGAAGTAATCTTATTTTCAATATTTATAGTTAAATTATGTGCATTAGTTGTTGTATTATTATAAGTAAATTTAGCATTTTTACCTACAAAAGGTGTATCACTTGGTGGTGTACAAGCTGGTTTTGTTTGTCCTGTTTCTGTTTCATACCCCGCACCTTCAAGAGAAAAAGATGCTAAGAGAATATCAGCTTGTGTAAAATTCAAATCCATTTTGCTAACAACAAGCCCAGTAGCTACAAGAACAGCATCACCACTATCATAAAATTTCTTAACAGCTACTGATGTTTTATCACCATCTTTAACTTTGTAAATTGTTGCATCTCCTGCATGATCTGCATCTGCTTCATTTATTTCATTTACATCTGTTGCTCCATCAGCAGTTTTTCCTATAAAACCACCTGTTCCTTTATCCCCAGTTGCTACATTTTTTTCACCCATAGCGGCAACATATAAAACATCTGCATACATTTGTGGATGACCATCAGCATCTTTATCTGGTATCATTTCTACATCAATTGACCCACTTGCTGTGAACCTCACAGGAATTCCTGCTTCTGAAATTAATGAACAAGGAACTGATTTACGTTCAATAATGTCAACTTTTGGTGCAACATCTGCTTTTGCAGTCAATACAATATCACTATCTGAAAAAGCCGGTGCAACATTGTAAGTAGTCTCTTCTTTAATAAGAGTAATTATCCCTCTTGTTTTTCTTGCCATTTATTCTCCTTATATATTTTGTCTATAATAAGCAATTATTGTTAATTCAGCAAGTTGATAAGGATACAATATTCCTCCATCTTGCTGAATTTTATCAACATATATGTCTAAAACCAATGTCTTCAAAACCTCATCTCGTTGAATTACTTGCTCTACATTTTCTATTAAATCACTTAAAACATCTGTATAATTAGTAGAACCAGCTTTTGCATAAATCATAGCCGTTATTTTTAAAGTATTTTGAAAAATACAACTTGTAACTTCTACTCTATTTCTTTTTTCTTCATCTATAACAACCGCAATAGTTGGAAAAGTTTTTACATTCGGAACAGGTGGTAATACGCCATTTAGTACTTTTTTAAAAATACCTGATTTTACTAATGCATTAATTAATGCATTTATCACTTTTTTTCTCATTTAAATTGTCCTTATTAACCTCTGTAATTTGCTTGTTTTAAAAAAATTATGCAATAATTGTTTAGCAGATACAACACCATTACCACCACTAACTAACGTTCTTGTAGTCCATCCTTTCCACCCGGGGGTATCTTTACTATTCCACGCTTCATTAGTATATAAAGCATGTTTTGATAAAAAGTTAAACCATACATCTAAAACAACACTATGTTTTCTTAGAGTATCTATTTGTATAACTTCTGTTTTAACAGAATTTCTTAATTCTCCTGAATTTAAATATGGAAATTTTCTACTTCTTGGATAACGCTTTTTATGTAACATTTGTTTAGGAATTACATCACTCAATCTTTGTTTAACTTCTTCCACCCATTTTTGTTGTTCTTGTTCTAAGGCAGTTTTAATTGACCTAACAATAACATTAGTAAATTTTTCACTAAATACCCCCTCTATTTCTACCAAAATTATTTGAGTTAACTCCGTAGTATCTGTATTTACAAAATCAATTTTTTTAATTTTAGTCATTTATTGCTCCTATATAAATATAGCTCTATAAGGAGCAATAAGCATAAAAAATTCAGGAGGTATATTTTTCAACATTTTTATTCTACCTCCCAAAGGATCTGTCATATACTCCATTTCTTCCCCAGAATTTTCAGCACTTTGTGACAATTTAGAAGTTAATATAAATACAGCAATTTTCAAATCATAAGGTATTTCATCAAACCCTAATTTATATGTTACCTCCGCATTTTTTATACCCTTAGGAAAAGGATTATTTATAGATTTTAGCACATTTCCTTTTAGATATAAATCATCTAAATCCCACTCTTTATCATTTATAACAACTTTTGTAACCTCTATATTATTACTTGGTAATAATATTGTATTTCCTAATACCGAAAACTTTTCTGTTATTTCATTAGTTTTCTTTAAATAAATACCATAAGTTTTGTTTAAAAACTTTTCAACAGATGATAACATCATAGATATTTTATCGTCTTTATCTGCATCATTTAAATCAATATCTTTATATAATTTAAATTCATCCAATAAATAATGAGCCATTATTTATCCTTTGTTTTGCCTCTCGTCCTTTTAGCAGGCTCTTTTGTTACTACAACCTTTTCTTCTTTTAAAGCAGTTGGTTTAGTTTTTTCTTCTTCAAACTCAAACATATTACTAAAATTAGTTTTTAGATATTCATACATCTCTTTTGAAACTTTTACCCTTTGCTTAAATATAAAGGTCTTACCTTTTGATTCCATCTGTCCCTTTGTCTTCTTTGTAACATAAAACATAATACCTCCTCAAAATATTTTATTGTAACAATTTTAAGTTCTTACAATAAAATATTTTGGCTGGGTAAGTCTCTAACCTACGACCTAATGGTTAACAACCATTCGTTCTACCAACTGAACTACTACCCACTAAAATAGATTAAACTACTATAAAATTAATTATATCCACTCATTCTTTAAAAAGGTAAGGGGGAATAATCCCCTATTAACTAATTTTAGTCACCGATATTTACAATTTCAGCAATTGCAGTATCTTCAACAGCTACTTTTTTAAAGTCTCTATATACTCTACCACTATAAAGAATTGTATCTGATACAATATTTCTATCTTGTTCAAATTCAACTATATTTCTTTTTCCAACTTTAAATGCTTTTGTATTAACAAGAATAGCCGCTGTTTTAGTTGAACTAGCTTCACCATCTTCTTTACCTTCTGCATTAAGGTCATTTGGAATATAATCTGATACAATTACTTCCATACCCATAATCATACCAATAACACCAGTTTTTAAAACAGCACTATTACCAATTTTGTCAACAGTTTGAAATTCTTCTACACCAAGTAGCTGTCCATATACTCTTGGATTTACAATTAACTTAACTTCTGATGGATTAACTCCATAAACACCCATACTCACAAGTGCTTTTCTAATGCTTTCAAGTGTAATAGAAGCACCACCATTATCAATAGTGTTTGCAAGACCATATTTTCTAAGTCCATCAAATGCATTTCTTACATCTGTTGCTGGTGGATTGTTATTAATATCACCAGTTGTGTCACCATTAACTAATGCACTTTCAATAGCAGATGCAAGTGAATATGCAATATCCTGTCTAACAACATCAAGTAATGCACCAATAACAACTTCATTTTTAGCCTCATCAGCAACTACAACAAGTGTTTTAAGTTTTACAGGCTCAAATTTTACTTTATCTCCTGTTAGCATACTTTCAATAGCATCTTGTGCTGGTTGAATTAAATACGCCGAAGTTCTACCTGTTTTTCTTGGAAATGCAAGTGAGCCTACACCACTAGGAACTACAACACTTCCAAATTGCTTTTCAACTTTAAGGTCATATTCCATAAGGTCTATAATTTGATTACTAAATTGTTCGTCAATCCAATTTTCAATTGAACTTGGTGTAATTGCTTTTTCAATTACAGGAGCAACTTCTTTAAATTCAGCAAACGATTTGTAATCTCTGCCAAGCAATTTAGCTTTCAATGCAAGGTCTGCCGCTTTTTTTGCAACTTTTTTCACAGTAGCTTCATCTACACTTGTGACATCAAAGGTTTTTTTTCTTTGTGCTTCAATTTCATCAATTCTTGCTTCAATAGCTTTAATTGCCTCACTTGTAGATTTAGCGCTATCAAGGTCTTTTTTAAGTGCCTCAATTTCTGCTTTCATATTTTTAATAACTTCAATACTCATTATTCATCTCCTTCTAAAATTTTTGTTAATTTAGCATTTAAATGTTTTCCAACTTCCTCATAAAGTCCTAATAAACCATCAACATCACCACTTTCAATTTCTTTTAAAAGAAACTCTTTAACTTCATCAAGTGATAAAGTTTTTTGTTTTTTTAATTGAGCTTCTAATTCAGCAATTTTTGCTTCAAGCTCTTTTACTTTCTCATCAATCATACTCTTTGATTCCTTTTCTTTGGTATATTTCCTGCTATTTACAAATGAGGAAACTACATCAGAATATTTATCCATTAATTTCACAACGCTCTTAAATTTTAATAAATTATCAAGCGTTATACCCATCGTATTAAAAAACCAAGCTTCTGCAAAAGTTCTTGATGTTAATAATTGTTCTTCTTTATTCCCATCATCTGTTTTTACATAAGTATCATAAATCCAAGCACTTGCTCTTGAAATGCTTGATAATGCCAAACTTTTCATTATTTCAGTAAAAGCATTTCTTTCTCTATCACTTTTATATTCTTCTTTCATTTGTTTCAAAACAGAGTATAAATCTTCATACCAAGTATTTTTTCTAATCTTATATTTTTCAGCAAATTTTGTAAGTGTTCCATCCTTTTTAAAAATAGCAAAATTCATAAACAACAACATTTTGATAACTTCTTCTTCTGAAACACCTGATTGTTTTGCTATTTCAGCAACAATATTATCAACTGTTAATTCATTATTCTGATTTTTTGTTTCTTCTTTCATGTCTAACACTTCCTTTAATTTTTCTGGTATATCATTTATTACCCCAGCTTCAAATAATTGTTTATAATGCTTTGCAATATGTTTATAAGCTTTATTTAAATCCTCGGCAGGAATATTAGGTTTAGTACCATGTGCCCCCTCTAACGCCTGATATGCCGCAATAACGCCATTTTTATTTAAAACCAAAGTGTTATCTTCTAACTCATGATGAGGACAGCACCAAGTACTTCTTTCATCATAATCTTCAATATATAAGTAAGCTTCATTTATAACTTTTTTATCTCCAATATCTTCAAGTTTCTGTGCCATTGTTGTTTTATCAACATCAGACCATTTTCTATCAGAAATTTTTGAATTATCAATTTTTATTTTTCCTTGACCTTTTAAAGTTTTTGAAAAATTCCTTTGTGCTAAACAAAAACCATCACCACAAGGAGCTTGTAAAACTTCAAATACACTATCTCTATTACTTGGAACTGATACAACACTTACCTCAAACAATTCAATTTTCTTAAAAAAGAATGTATCAGTTTCATTATCATATTCACCATCTAGTGCTATAAAACCAATTGAAAAAGTTTTTAAAACACCTAATTTAACAGCGTTGTAAGCTTTTTCATGTAAAGCTTTATATATTCTTGCTTTAACATAAAGCCCATCAGAACGCAACTCAATATTCATAGCTTTACCACAAGGCTCTTTTTGGTTATGTTGATATAAAATAATAGGATTTTTCTTATAATGAGATAAATCAATTCCTGAGGGTATTATAATATCCCCATCTCTATCTTTTGATAGGTAATTTGCGTAACCTTCAACCTCTACATATTCATCATTTGTTGAAAGGGTTTTTGTCTCACAAGCTAAAAACCCTTTCACCTTTTCTTTTAATTCCATTTTTACCCCTTAAACATATATTTACCGACTAACACCATCTTGTTTGCCTCCTTCTGAATTTGCACTTCCATTAGGACTAGGTTGTTGATTAGTAGGTGTTAAATTAACAACTTTACCAGTCATCAAATCCAAAGGCTCAGTACCATATAAGTAACTTGGTGCTAAATGACTATCCATTAGTTGACCTTCAAGTCTCCTATAACCAAGAACTTCTCTACCTTCATTTTGACTTAATAAACCTAAACTAACTGCGGTTTTAACACTCTCTATTTTTTCTTCTAGCGCAGTATTAACTTCTGGGATTGAACTATAATCTGGCAATAAAACTAAATTTTGATCTTTAAGAATTCTTCTAAAAGAAGTTTCCCATTGTTTTAGCATTCTATTTATTATTGGACGGATAAAATTATTTATATAAATTTTCTTTTGTTCTTTTAAACTTGTTCCTGTATTACTACTATGTTTATTTCCTACTCCTAACAAAATAGGGTTAATTCTAAATACTTTATAAATTCTTTCTTCCGTAATACCCAAAGCCTCTAAAAGCATCCCATCTTTTGGAGATAATTTTAATGGTTGATATTTTAAATTACTTGGTGCAATAATGTGACCGTATCTTTCTTCTCCTCCTCTTCCATACAATGCTCTAAATTGTTCCCTAAGTGCTTCTATTTGTGATTTTGTTAAAGGATATTCACTCGTAAATATTCCTTGTGCTACTAAGGAATTTGAAAAAAATGATTTTAAATCATCAATAGCATAGCCTTCAATAGCTAATGGGTCAATTAATGAAGCTAAGTAACTTTGTCCATAAAACTCATTACCTAAATAACTATTTTTAAATTGTATTACTTCATTTAATTGATAGGCTATTTGCTCATCATAAATATAACCTTTTATAAATTGTTTAACATCAGGAACAATTTTTGTTTTAACAGGATTTAAAACCCATCCTTCAAATTTACTTCCTACTTTTTCAAAAGTAACATAAGCATTACCAGTTAAAAAATAACTTTGTCCATATAAATATAAAATATCTGACATACTTTGAAACGGATTTGGCTGTTGTAACCAATCTAACAACTTAGAATTCTTATATTCTATAAGCTCACCTTTATTATTTCTTGAAAAAGCATTTATTTTTATTTGTGAAATAATATCAGCCGCATAACTAACACAGGAAAATACTAAATCTGCATTACTATAAGCATTTATATAACCTTGTGTTGCAGTATTAGTATCTGCTTGTTCCATAAATAATCTATTAGCTTTTGTTGCTTTTGTTTCTATGGGTTGCTTTAAATAACTATCTGTTGGGGGAGAGGTGTTATTTGGCAACTTTTTTGAAAATAAACTTGTCACATTGAACAATGTTTCTCCTTTATCTCTCTTTCTATATATAAATTGCTTTTTTTTTAAAGTAACTTTTTAAATAAGGCTAAATTGCCATAAATATGGGATTTTTATAATAGGTATTTATATATGCTATCTATATTATATGCTATTAATATATTTTTTATCTTATTTTAAGACATCAACTACTTTAATAGTTTTTTATTACCTTATTCAAAATATACCTCTAAAACGCTCTATAAGCCGCTCTATTGAAAGAAAATAAGTTTTAGGTATAAACATACTATAAAAGAATAAAAGACGCTTAGAAGACGAATTAGATAGTTGTATAGAGTATTGTATAGAGTATAGAATATTATAGCTATATAAAGCATTATATATTATAGTTATATAGAATATAGATATATTATAGTTATATAGAATATTATAATTGTATAAATATCAATAATAACTATATATGATATGGTTTTCCGCACTTTTGAAATCTTTTTAAAACCCCAATATTTCTGTAATTTTAAAAAATTTGTTAATTTTTAATAAAAAGCACTTGACAAATATAAAATTTTAAAATATAATTTTCAAAAAATTAAGGAGAATAAATGGAAAAGTTAGTAAAAGATTTCATATTGAAAACTACCCCATGGATAGATGAGGTAGAGGTAGAAAAGCTTCCACCATTATCTAGAAATGAAATCGCTTCTTTATTTGTAAAAATTGATGATTTCTTATATTCTGTTGCAGTAGCAGATAGATGTTATGAAAAAGAAAGTAATCTTCTTTATATTACGGAATATACTGGGGAGGAGTATGGGAGTGGATGTAGTTGTTTAATCTTCTCTATAAATGCAGAATATAAATTTGATAGAGAAGAAGAAAAAGCATTTATAAAAATAAAAAATACTTCTTATTATTCAGATTAAAGGAGAGTACAATGGAGTTTAAAAAATTTCCTAGTATCCCAAATTTAAGAAATTTTAGAAAAGAAAATCCTGAAATTTCAGAAATTGATGTATATTTTTCAGAAAAATTACACGGCACAAACGGCTGTGTTATCATTGATTTTGAGAATGATAGGGTCGGTTTCCAAAGTAGGAATAGACTATTAATAGAAAACGATAATGCCGGTTTTAAAGCTGAAATGACAAAAAGAATACACTCTTTGAAAGCTATTCTTGCAAAATTTTATGGTATATTTAGTGGAAAAGTTTATGTTTACGGAGAGTGGTGTGGAAAGAAAATTCAAAGTAACTCAATTTTTGACGATATAGATACTCATGAAAAATTCTTTTTTATTTTTCCAAGAGTTTTAGTACAAGATTTGAATGGAAATTGGTTTTGGAAGAAATATGAAAGGAGAGAAGGTACTCTCCTTAATAATATTGGTGTTATCCCTGAATTTGAAGCCAAAGTCAATCTTGATTTTATTGAAGAGAAAGTTGAGAAAACAAAAATATCCTATATTGCACAGGACTTTTTTGGTGTTATTTCAGAAAAAACAGAAGGTCAGGTATTTTATAGCCCAGAATATGGGTATTTTAAAGTTGTTCGTAAAGAATTTCAGAAAAACAGAAAAGCACCCAAACCTAAAAAAATGATAACACCTATTCCTGAAAATGAGTTGTTAGAAGTAATTGAAGAATGGCGTTTAAGGCAATTTCTTGATGAATTTAAATTACAAAACAAAATAGATTACAAAGATATTAGTGCCTATGTAAAAGCAATTATTCAGGATATTGAAAAAGAAAATAAAGATAAGCTGGAAACATTAAAGGAAAAATATGGAAAATCTGTTGGTAAAAGCATATCAAAGTATGCAGTTGAAGTATTTAAAAGAGAATTTAACTTATGAAACTATTGAAGAATTTTTAAATACAAAATATAAAGCAACAAGCAAGTCAAATAATAAAACTTTTTATGACTTGCTTTATTTTTCCCAATTTGATTTTTTTAATCAAATCACTCTACCCCCTGTAAAATTCAAATTTGATAATTTGAAGAATTTTATTTCTTTATTACCTTATGCTCGTTTTGAAAGTGTAGATTTTGATAAAGAATTAATAATTGTAGATGAAAAAAGTAAAAAGGTGTATAATGATGTTTTGACTAAAAATTTTACTCATCCTATTATTCCTGATTGTAAATTTTATAATTTTGTAGAAAAAATAACTGGTGCTTGGTTTGTTGATGGAATTATTGAAGAATATCCAAAAGGCCAACACATAAAATTAATAAAATGGTTTGATGATATTATTGTGAAAAGCAGAAAAAAAGTTTATTTTGATTTACAAATTTATAAGGCATTGAAAGAAATGCTTTTTGATAAATGTGTTATTAATGTCATAAAAACAAAAGATAAATTTTTTTTATTAGATATTGATGTAGATTTAGAGCAAATTGAAAGAAGTAGGTTATTAGGCAGATTGTATTATCAATCCAATTCATTATTCAAAAAAATGTTTGCATTGCCTGTTATTCATAGATTGACATATTCTGCAAAAAGTGATAGAATATATTTAGCTAAATTACCTGTAAAAGATAAAAAAATAATAAAATTGAAAGGATTGTAAAATGAAATTAACTTTGGTTAAAAGTGAAAATGAAAAAGAAATAAAATATGTAGGAAAATTAGAGCCATCTATAAAAGTTGTCTACTCCAAAGAGATAAACATGTATTATAATGTAGATATAAATAAAGTAATAATTAAAAGAATTACCGATGAGGTAATTTTTAGTTTGAAAGAGCTATTAAAGATAAAAGATGTAGAAAATCTTTTACAAGAAATTATAATTGATTACTCTGTATATTCAGTACGACCTGATATTGTAGAAAAAGCAAATAAATTATTATATAAATATAGAAATAATAAAATTGAAATACCAATTGATATTATTGAAAATTTTAGAGAATAATTATAGTAAAATAAAAGAAATAAAGGAAAGCAAAATGACAAGAGAAGAAGCTAAAAAAGAATTTTGGAAAGAAGGTGGGGTTTTTGAAAATTTATTTAAATATTGTTTTGACAAGGTTCTAAAACTACCTTATAAGGGTAGTGTTGTAGATGTTTTCATAGATAAAATCTATGACAATTTTGAAAGTAAGATTTGTAAGAACTGTAAATACTATAACTCAGCGTACAAAGTATGCGAAAATAAAAGAAACATTCAACCATTTGAAATTGATACTGAATATGTAAATATGTTTACAGATGATGATTTTGGTTGCAACAGATTTGAAAGGAAAGAAAAATGAGAGTATTAAATAAACCGATAGACCCTCAAATAGTCATTTTAGTCAGCCAAAAAATGAACAATTTAGCTGGTCTTATTGTTAATTATGCACAAAAATTGTCTGATGATTTAAAAGCAAAAGTTGTATTTATTGAAGTTTCAGTTCCTGAAAAAGGAGCGGTTAAAAAGGCAGATTTTTTAAAAGAAATGGAAGAAGTTGAAGAATTTTTAGAAACTTATGGTATTGAAATTTTGGGAGTTTCTATTCCTGATTATTTTAATTTAATAGCAAAAGAAGTGTTGCATTTAAAGAAAAAAGTGTCTATTGAGAAATGGATAGGCAGAATGATTGAATATAGAGGAATAAAAGTAACTCCTTTGTTAAATTATTTAGCGGTTAGAGTCAGTCCAAACAAAAAACCTTTGTTAGATAAAAGTATTATGACATTAGATATAGTAGCAAGAGGAGAATATACAGAAGGTGATGACCCTTTAAAAGATTATAAAATAACAATTGCTTATAATTGGAAAACAGCTCATAATATTTTAAAAGAGTGGATTGATAAGGAGTATTTGGCCTTGGACATTGAAACAACAGGGCTAAAATGGTATAAAGATGAAATGATTTCCGTTGCTTTTGCTACTGAAAAAGAAGCAGTAACTTTGATGTTACATCCTAAATTTACAAATCAAGCTGATAAAATGAAAGAGTTGTTAACTAAATTTATAGATGCTTATAAAGGTAGATTTATTCTACATAATGGAGCATTTGATATTCCATTTTTAGTGAATTACTTATATATGGAAGACATAACAGATACTGAAAATATGATAAAAGGTGTTAATAAATTTAAAGTAGATGACACTATGATTATGGCGTATTTATGTTTGAACGATTATGATAGACCAAAATTAAGTTTGAAAGATTTAGCTTACCCTAAATTTGGAGATTGGGATAGTGGAATTGACCAAAAGAATTTGATAAATGCTGACCCAGAGGATATTGGTAAATATAATGGTATAGATGTATTGGCAACCTATTGGTTATTTCAACAATTTAAAAATAAATTAATTGATGAAGAGCAAGATGAACTATATTTCACTTTTTATAGAAGATTATTACCAGCAATTACTAAAATGAAAATGAATGGTTTAACAATTGATAAAGAAGGTTTTGAACAATTACATGAAGAGTTGGAAAAAATATATGAAGAAAATTTAGAAATGTTAAGAAACACAGAATATGTAAAAGAAGTAGTTGCATTATTGAAAGAGCAAGAAAGAAAAAAAGGAAAATCAGAAAATTTTATAAACAAAATTGTATTTAACCCTAAAAGTACAAATCATTTAAGGAAACTCTTATTTGATGTTATGGGGTTAGAGCCTATTAAATTTTCAAAGCAAACAGGTGAACCATCAACTGATAAAGAGGTTTTAGCTAAATTATTAGAACAAGCTATTGAAAATACCGAAGAGTGGAAAATTTTAAATGCTTTAAAAGAAATAGGTGAGATGAAAACTGTTAAAAGTACTTTTGTGGATGGGTTTTTACAAAAAGGTGTTGAAACAAAAAAAGGCTTTAAACTGTTTCCTGATTTTAAGATAACAGGCACAATAAGTGGAAGAATGGCAGGTGGTGGAGGTATTAACTTCTTGAATATTCCGTCAGGAAGTAGATATGGTAAGTTAATTAAAAAGAATATTATTGCAGAAGATGGCTATTATGTATTACAAGCAGACAGTGACCAATTAGAAGATAGACTTATTACAGCAACAACAGGTTGTGTAAATAAAGCAAGGGTTTTTAAATTAGACCTTGATAGTCATTGTGCTAATTCGTTCGCTTATTGGGAAGACCAAATGCCTGACATTAAAGAACAAATAGATAAAATTGATAAAGCATCTAAATTTTATCTATTAAAAGATGGTGAAGTTGCTACTGATTTGGATAATATAGATGAAGAAAATATTGAAAAAGAAATAACAAGTGAAGAATTTTACGTTAAAGTAATTAACTCTATAAAATACAAATACCCGGAGTTAAGACAAGCAAGTAAACCATATACATTTAAAATGGCGTATGGAGGAATAACAGAATTTAGTGAACAATATGAAAAATTGTATCAGGAAGTTTTTGATTTTGTTAAACAGACAGAAAAAGAATTATTAGAAAAAGGTTATGTTAAAGGATTTTTTGGATTAAAAGCAAGGTGTAATTTAGGAAGTATTTTAGATAAACATGCATATAGTAGTGCTTTAAGAAGTTTATTTAATATGAGAACACAAAGTGGTGCGTTAATTATTTCACAAGCAATATTTTTATTACAAGAATGGATTGAAAAACAAGGTTGGGAAACAAAAGTAAAAATTACTAACTCTGTGTACGATAGTATTTATATTGAAGTTACAGATGATGAAAAAATAATTGCGGAAGTATCAAACAAACTTGTAGAATTTATGTCGCCTGATTACCACAAGTTAGCACCACAAATTTCTGATGAAGATTGTTATATTCCTCTTGGAGCAGAAGCAGAATTAGGGCATAGTTGGATAAGTGAAGTTACTATACCTTACCCAGCTGATGAAGATAATGTTAAAGAAAAATTAAAAGAATTAAAGGAGAAATAATATGAACTGGCAAAAAATAGCACTAAAAAAACTATTAATAGATAATGATTATAGTCTTTACACTCATCTGAATAAAGAACTATTTTCAAAATCTTATAGAACAATTTTTGTTATGATTGACAAATATTACGACGCTTACTCAAAATTACCTACGATTGATGTTTTAGTTGCTTATATTAAATCAAATTTTGCAGATAATGTAGCCGATATTTTAGTTGCAATTTTAGAAAGTTTAAATAAAATAAAGGATAACACTACTAACGATGAAGTTATAAAAGAGCTAAATAAAGAAAAAGTAGTAAGGGAATTAGATAATGTTGCAGAAGACTTTCTATCGGCACTTAAAAATAAACAAATAGATAAAATTATTAAAATTACTGAAAATATACAAACAAAAGCAATGGAAGTCAATAACAAAATGCCTGATGATATTAGGGAAACAGATTACAAAATGGAGGGATTAGCTACATTGCCTATATTTTTGCCTACTCTACAAAAACAAGGAATACACTTAGCAGGATTAAGTGTAATTGGATCAGGAAGCGGATCGGGGAAGAGTCTTTTTTCTTTACAACAAGCATTATACTCTTATAAAGAAACAGGAGTTAAAGTTGGAGTATTAAGTTTAGAATTACCTTTAAGCCAATTAAAAGCAAGAATGTATAGTATTGTTAACGATGTTCCTTATTATGAAGCTATAAAGCCTGAAAATAAAGAGAAGATATTACAATGGCAGGAAGAATATTTTGAACCTGAAAGTTTTTTTATTAAGGCTATCAGGTATAATGTAGAAGAAATTAAAAAAGCAATTGATTATATGATAAAAAAAGGAGTAAAATTAATTATTATTGATTACTTAAATTTAGTTGAGGCGGATAATTATAAAGAAGAATGGAAACAATTAGCTGATTTAGCAAAAGATTTACACGCTAAATCGGTAGAACATAATGTAGTTATTTTGACGCCAACACAAGTTAATTTATCTGAAAATAAAAAAGGTGAAGTTGAAGCAACTACAAGAGGTAGTAGAGAACTTGAATTTAGTAGTAGTTTATTTCTTTTAATACATCAAAACAAAGAAGAGTATAAAGAAAAAGTAGCAAGAATTATTGTTAAAAAAGCAAGAAATGCTAAAAAATTAACCTTAATGGTTAGAACAGAGTTTGAAAAAATGAAATTTGTTGATACTTCAATAATAGTAGAATAAGACAATCCCAAAAAGGGATTGTCAATTGTATTTAACATTTTAATTGTATTTTTATAAAATGCAAAGTACAATTGACAAAAGGAGAACAAATGGAATTAAAAAATCTAATTATAAAAAAATTACAAGAAATGAATAAACCTATTGAGCAGACAGGTGATATATGGTTTAGGACTACTTGCCTAAATCCTAATCATAATGATACTAAACCAAGTTTCCATATAAATTTTATAACAGGAACTGGTGCTTGTTGGAGTTGTGGTTACAGAGTAACAAAAGATTTTTGGGTAAAAGGAATTATAGAAGATAATGAAGAAATAGAAAGAGAATTGAAAATAAAGGAATTAGAACACAAATTCTTACAAAAAGAAGAGCCTCAAAAAGAAATTAAAATAATTCTACCCCCTCGTAGTGAAGAAGTACCAGATAATTATAGAGGAATTACTCTATGGAAAGATGTAGGTGCATATATTTGTAAAAGTGGAAAGTATAAAGATAGGCTAATAATGCCTATTTATTATGATGATAAAGTAAAAGCGTTTGAAACAAGAGCGTTGTTTGATACTCCTAATAAATATATGCATTCAAAAGGCTTCAATGCAAAAGAATTGATATACCCCTATAATCTACTAAAAGAAAGTGGAAGTAATTATGTGGTATTGGTAGAAGGTATTTTAGATGCTTTATCTGGGTGGGAATTAGGCATCCCCACAATAACAAATTGGGGAGTAGCTAACAATTTTAATACAAACAAAATAAAAGAATTATTAAGATTAGGGGTTGATACTATTTATTTGGCGTTTGATAAAGACCAAGCAGGATTACTAGCACAAGAAAAAATGTTGAAAGATAAGTTATTAAATAAATATTTTGAAGTCAAACGAGGTGTAGAGTTACAAAAACTTGAAAAATTTTACACAATGCCTTGTAAAGACTTAAACGAATTTTTACAATATAGGTAATTTCTCTTGACAAAAAGAAAAGTTTTGTGTATAATATCATTACAAAAAACAAAACAAAAGGAGTTTGAATGAAAAGATTAACATACATGTTTGAAAAAAAACTAAAAGAGGTGAATGAGATTAGAAAAGCCCTAGAATGGGTGGTTAAAGTTCAATATAAATGGGATTTAGAAAAAGTATTAAAGTTCTGTGAAAAAGAAAAAATAAAATACGGATTTTATGGAGGAGCAGGAAATGAGCTCTTCTATGCGTCGTTTAAAGACGTAAAAGACTTAATTGAAAATATTGAATTAGTTGATGATGAAGATTTAATTAAAATTGTTGATTTTATTGATACCTTAAATAAAAAAGGAGAAAAATAATGAAATATGAAATAGTCTTTGAAGGAGAGTTCTCTTCATGGAAAACACTTGATAAAATTGTAAAAGCTCTTGATAAAGGAGTTGTCATAGAACTGACAACTCCTGATTATCATTATTATGGAACAGCAGTTTATTGTGGAAATATACATGGCCTTACATATTGTGGAGGGGATGGCTTATTCACCCCGGAAAAAGAGTATTTACTTATTAAAACAAATAGTAGAAAAAAATTTAAAAAAATTAAAAATAGAGTGAAAAAAATTTTAAAATAGCACCTTAATTTTTTCACAAGGTGCTATTTTAAATAAAGGTAAAGATAGTTGCGTATAGGGTAAAGGTTTAAATTTAATAGTTTCTCCATCAGCAATTACTTCAAATGTATCTGTATAAATTTCAAATTTTGCTTCACATTTTTCTTCGTAATAACCACTTAATTTATCACAAGTATCAACTATCCTTTTATAACATTTGCTACAAATACCCTGTGTAATATGTCTATAATCAATTTTACCACATATTTGACATTTTGTATATTGCTTACTCCATTGTTTTACTTCACTAACATAATTCACATTTACTATTTCATTTTTTATTTTATTGATAGCAACTTTTACATACTTGTTTTCAATTCCATAAACATAATTTGTATTATATATTTTAAATTTTATTTTATAGGGTTTACCATAAACGTCAACAATTAATCCTTGTAGATTATAGTCCTCATCATACCAATAATCTAAAATTTTTACATTTTTGTACTCAACATTTATTTTTACTTTAATAAGTCCTGTCTCTAATAGAGCAACATAATATTTTTTTCTCATATGCTTTTTAATAAATTGTATAAATTCTTCTTTCCCCATTTTTAAAATTTTAGCTTTTTTCAAATTCTTCTGCTTTTTGTAATTCATATTATCAATTTCATTATCATAGTAATCAGCTTTCCCCCTATAATAATCAATTACATATTTATAATCTTGATTAAAAAATATAATTTCAAAAGTGTATTTTCTTTTATAACCTACTTCTTTTTTTAAAATACCTATAATACCATAAGTTAAATGTTCTATATTTTTTAAAAGTAAATTTTTAATATAACTTGATTGAATATTAGAAATAATATTATTACCATTTTTAGTAAAGTATACAATACTACCTTTTCTCTTTCTAATAGGTACATTAACTAAATTGATAGGAAATATTAATTTTTAC